>Ga0180434_10005224_pt1 | contig 15426 bp, 14 predicted proteins | sample SS_ome_7_FD_132453 | JGI IMG/M metagenome (GOLD analysis project Ga0180434, IMG submission 132453) | Hypersaline lake sediment archaeal communities from the Salton Sea, California, USA - SS_1_D_2 metaG | ecosystem: Environmental > Aquatic > Non-marine Saline and Alkaline > Hypersaline >...
AGAATCCTCCTTCCAGGCGAAACGTTAGCGTAGTCAGGCCGTCTCGACCGACGCGGACGCGGCTGGCGGAACGGGCACGGATGCTCCCTCCGCTTCGCCGCCCACCGCGCGCCGGCATGGCGCGCTACATCACCTTCTCGACGCGCACGCCCTTCTCGGGTTTGAGGTTCCCTTCCTCGACCAGGCGGTGCGGCAGCCGCGCAACGCCCCGACGGTCGCTCGGGGGGCCCGCCTTGACGTGCAGCGAACGCAACCCCCCCAGGTAGAAGCGCGCGTCGGCGATATAGAGCAGATCGCCCGGTTCCGCCTGCAGCCGCTCGAGATCATCGGGGTGCAGCGCGACCGTTTCGCCGTCCGTCTCGTCGATCTCGAGCGCAAGCGACACCTTGCGGCCCGGTTTCTCGTTGGGCTTCCCACCCTTGAAGAGCGCCTTGCCGGCCTGGATCGTGCTCAGCGTCAAGCCCTGGATCGCCTCCTTCGGCTTCGGTCGCGTGAAGAACGTGATCAGCACTCCAAGCACCCCGGTGACGAGCAGTCCGTAGACAGAGCGGAAGTACTTGAAGCTGTTCTCGATCTGGATCGGCTCTCCGCCCGGGCCGATCTGCGTGATCACGTGCCGGATACCGTGCGTCGAGGCGAGCGGGGCGATGATCTCGGGCCAGATGACAGAGAGCCCGATCAGGAAGGCGCCGCCGAGCATCGACCAGAAGGCGGCCTGCGGCGTGAAGCGCTTCCAGGTGACGCCGAGGAAGATCGCCACCAGCATCGGCGGCGTGATCATCCCGACGAAGGCGTAGTGGGCGGCGAAGATCGACTGCGACGTGTTGAACGCCGGCACGAGCGCCAAGCCGAGCAGGGTGACCGTGACCGAGACGAAGCGCGAAGCCTTCAAATAGTGGCGGTCCGAGGCGCCCGGCTTCACATAGGGACGATAGACGTCGAAGATCCCGATCGCGGTACACGCGTTGATCAGGGTGTCGATCGTCGACATCAGGGCTGCCGTCAGGGCGGCGATCACGAAGCCGAAAATGCCGGGCTTGGTGATCACGTCGACAATGTGGATGAAGACGTCCTTGCTGCTCTCGGGGGCGGTGAACTTGCCGTGGGTCAGCGCGGAGAAGGCAATCCAGCCGGCGCTGCCGACGACGACGGCCGAGATCGGCATCAAGATCAACGTGTTGAAGGTCAGCGTCTTGCGCCCCTCGAACACGCTCTTGACGGCGAGGTAGCGCATGATGAAGCCCTGGTTAATGAAGGTGAAGGCCAGCGTCCCGACCACGCCTTCACCCCAGAAGATCGCCGAGAAGTTGAAGTCCATCGGCTCGTTGAACTTCGGGTAGGGCAGTCGATGCGCGATGTCGAGCCCCTCCCAGAAGGCGGAGAAGCCGCCGATGTGGTGGATGCCGAGTATGAGCAAGATCGCCCCGGCGGCGTAGAGGAAGACGCCCTGTACCAGGTCGGTAAAAATGACAGCGGTTTGCCCCCCGGCCGTGATGTAGATCGCCGAGATGACCGCCACGATCGGGATCGTCACGTGCAGCGGGACGCCGAGCAGGCTGCGCATGGCGATCCCGAGCAGGTAGTAGTTGAGCCCGATGTAGCCGATCAGGTAGCCGAGGGTGAGGATCGTCGCCACGAGCCGCGAACGCTTGTCGAAGCGGCGCTCGAAGTACTCGGGCACCGAGCGGATCCGCGCGAAGTAGATGATCGGCAACCAGCCGAACATGAAGAGTGGGATCATCAGCCAGTCGTTGAGGTAGGTCATCGACGAGCTCATGCCGCGCACGAAACCGGCCTGCGCATACTTGATGAAGCTGTAGGAGCCGATGCCGGTGGCGACGAGGCTCGCGGCGATCAGCCACCAGGCGAAGCGTTGGCCGCCGAAGAAGAAATCCTTCGTGCTCTTCGTATACCGGGCGAAGAAGGAGCCGAACCCGAGGATCCCGGCGAAGTAAACGATGACGATGACGTAGTCGAGCGGAGTCCCGCGCATGCTTCCTCCCGAGCTAGGCGACCGCGGCCGGTGACACGAGTAGGCGACTGGCGCAGCTCGGCGCCGCGAGCTCCGGCGCCGCGGCGGTGAGCGTCGGCGTGTTGACCGCCAGATAGATCCAAACCGCAAACACGGTGGCGAGCGCGACGTAGCCGATGATCAAAGCGGTGAACCAGGTGCGGTCCGCCTTGATGCGCAGGTCGCAAGCCCCGGTCTTGAGAATCAGGATCAAGCCGCCCAGGAAAAAGAGCCCGCCGACACCGTACTGATAGAGATAGGTGAACCAGTGATCCGGGATCCCCCAGTACATCTGCGTACCTCCTTGCATGGGAGCTGTCCGGGTCTCCGCCGGCCCACGGCGGCCCACGCGGCGAGCGTGGGGGGGGTGCGGCCGATGCGCCCTGGGCGCACCCCGGCGACAGCGGGGGCACCATAGCATGCGCACCGGCGAACGCCAAGGTGCCGGCCCCGGAGATGGCTCAGGGCGAATCCGGTCGTAGGGCAAGGGAGGGGGCGAGTTGGCTTGCCAGGCGAGAGGAGCGGCCCACATTGCCGAGCGATTACGGACCGCGCAGCGTCGGTTCATTTCGCGGGAACCGCACCCGGCTCATCGATGACCTACAGGAAAGCAGCCGCGGCTTGCGCCCGCCATCGGGTCACCGCTCAAAGCGTGCTCGGCCCGACCCCTACGTTGTGGGATGGAGGGGTCCGCATCGATAAGCCTATCTCTTTCTTGAGCAGCTAATTGCGGCGCTCTTGGCTGTCGGAGTTTCGAGTTGTGGGCCGGCACCGGTCGACTGCGGGGACCGATGGCGCCAACGGGCAGAGACGCAAGAGGCTGCGTGAGGGGCAACGGGTTGCTCGGCAGTTGCTTATCCGGCCTGAGCGGATCGCTTCGTTCCACAACCAGGGGGTCAGGCCGCCTTGCGCTGACTGGGTCGCGGCAGCCCCTGGGAAATCGGCGACCCGAGCATGCGGATGAACTCCTTGAAGAGCCCCTCGTGGAACTGCGTGCGCATCTCCGCCTGCATGATCTTCAGCGCCGGGAACGAGGCGAGCGCCTCCTTGTAGGAGCGCTGGGTCGTCAGCGCGTCGAAGACATCGGCGAGCGTGCAGATCTTCGAGAAGAAGTGAATCTCCGGCTCCTGCAGTCCGTGCGGGTACCCCCCGCCGGTGCACTTCTCATGATGCTGTTCCACGACCGCCAGCGCGATCGGGTCGATGCCGTCGTGCTGCGCAAGGATCTCGCGCCCGCGGGTTGGATGGGTGCGCATGAGCTCCCATTCCTCGTCGCTCAACGGGCCCTGCTTGTTGAGGATCGCTTCATCGATCTTTGACTTGCCGATGTCGTGCAGCAAGAGCCCCGCGCCGAGGCGCGAGAGTTCCTCGCGACTCAGCCCGATGCGCTGCCCGAGCGCCAGCCCGAAGACGCAGACATTCACCGAATGCGTGTAGGTGTGGTAGTCGAAGGACATCTTGTCGAACACGTGCATGAAGTGGTCCGGCCCCTTCAGCAGGTGCTCGATCGCGTTGTCGACCATCAGGTGCGCGCGCTTGACCCCCTCCTGTTGCGACGGGTCTTCGATCACTTCCTTGAGTAGCTGCGTGGCGCAGGCATAGACGATCTTCGACTCTTCATCGGCCGACACGTCGGGGTCGCTGATGATTTCGTTCAGGTATTGCTCGAGATAGCGCAGGTAGAGCTTGCGGTCTGCGACGGCGATGAAGACGCTGCGAGTGCCGTTCTGCTCGAGCTTGTCGCGGTGCTCTTCGTCGAACATCAAGTTCGGGTTGCGATAGAGCACGTACTTCCCCGGACTCGGTTGCAGGTAGAGGGCGAACTCGGTTACCCGGTCGAGGCGCAGCGCGTGGAGTGGGATCTCGATGTACTTCTTCTCACGCTCGTTCGGGGCATCCTGAGACTGCGACACGGTCTAAGCTCCCTTTCCTTCTCCTGGCGGTCGACGCGCAACGCGGCCCAGGGAATCAGCATGCGGCACGCCGCACGGTGGCGGCGCGAGGCTCTCTTCCGGGGTCCGGCGGGCGGGCGTCGCTGCGGAAAGCGCGCGCCGTGCCCACACCCTTTCCCTTCGGCAGCAACCCTTTTCCCCAGTAGAGCTTCCCGGCGCCGCCCGCATGTCGCAGGGCAGTTTGGCCGGATTCGGCCAGGCCGACGGGCGCCCCGCCGGCGATCAGGTGGACGCGATCAGGTTGCGCCTCCGCACGGCTGGTCGAGGGGCCTAAGCCTAGACCCGGCTGGTGGTTGCATGGGCAGCTCGCGGCCGGCGATGGGGCTTGCGGCTTGACAATCCCGAGGCGGTTCCCGACCATGCCTGCAGTCTCAGGATGAGGCGTACGGGAGTGCGATCGGGAGAACCGCCCTGAACGGAAGCGAGACACCGGCATGGCCGCTGGCCCTTTACGCCCTCTGCGTCTTTGGGCTCGTGGCGGTCATGATCCTGCTCTCCGCCCTGCTCGGCCAACGCCACCGCAGCCGGGCGACGGGAGAGCCCTATGAGTCGGGCATCGTCTCGGCCGGAAGCGCCCGCTTGCGCTTTTCCGCCAAGTTCTACCTGATCGCGATGTTCTTCGTGATCTTCGACCTCGAGGTCGCCTTCATCGTCGCCTGGGCCGTGGCGGCGCGCGAGCTCGGCTGGGCCGGATACATCGAGGCCTTCATCTTCATCTTCGTGCTCGGGATGGCGTTGGTCTATCTCTGGCGCCGGGGCGCGCTCGACTGGGGCACGACCGCCGCCTTGCGCGCGCGCCGAACCGCGGCGCACACACAGGAAGGTCGATGAGCGAGCAAGCGTGGAACGGGCGCTCCTCCGGCGAGCCGCCGCGGCAAGCAGTGTCCGCCGGGATCGTGGGGCGTGGGCAGGCGGTCGATCGGGTGCTACCCGACTACGGCGACGCCACGATGGAAGCGGCCGTCAAGCGCAATGTCCTCTTTGCCCGCGTCGCCGATGTCGTTGCCTGGGGGCGCAAGAACTCGATCTGGCCGTACGCCTTCGGTCTCTCCTGCTGTTTCGTCGAGATGGCGACCAGCCTGACGAGCCGCTTCGACGTCGCGCGCTTCGGGGCCGAGGTCATTCGCGGGTCACCGCGCCAGGCCGACATGATGGTCATTGCGGGAACGGTTTTCATCAAGATGGCGCCGATCATCAAGCGGCTGCACGAGCAGCTGATGGAGCCGCGCTGGGTGATCTCGATGGGCTCGTGCGCCAACTCCGGCGGGATGTACGACATCTATAGCGTCGTGCAGGGGGTCGACAAGTTCTTGCCGGTCGACGTCTACGTGCCGGGTTGCCCGCCGCGCCCGGAGGCGTTTCTCGAGGGCGTGACGCTGCTGCGCGAAGCGGTCGGGAGCGAGCGGCGGCCACTGAGCTGGGTTGCCGGACCGCAGGGTGTCTATCGGCCGCAGATGCCGATCCAGCGCGATCGCAAGCGGGCCGCGCGCAGTCGGGCGACCGTGCTGCGCTCGCCGGATGAGAGTCGCGCGGAAACTCGGGACGAGCGGTAGCCTTATGATTCGAAGCAGGGAGGGCGCCGCGCGGACGGCGCGCGGCTGAGGGCAGCAAGCGGATAGGACGGCTGGGGCGGCTAGGTGGCAGCGCAGGAAACGACCAGACAGACGGACGACGCGCTCTTTGGCGCGACCGTGGCGGCCGAGGAGATCACGGCGCAGGCGACGCGCGACCCGGTGCCGACCTACTGGGTCCCGCCCGCGCGCGTGCCGGCGGTGCTGCGCTACTTGAAAGACGAGGCGCCGCAGCCCTACCGGCTGCTCTACGATTTGACGGCGATCGACGAGCGCCAGCGCGCGCATCGCGCCGGCCAGCCGGAGAGCGACTTCACCGTCGTCTACCAGCTCTTCTCGTTCGAGCGCAACGCGCACCTGCGCCTGAAGACGGCGCTGCGCGGCGCGCAACCCGAGCTGCCGTCGATCGTCTCGCTGTGGCGCGCCGCCGACTGGTACGAGTGCGAAGCCTGGGACATGTTCGGCATCCGTTTCGCCGGCCATCCCCACCTGCGGCGGATCCTGATGCCGCCGACCTGGGAGGGCCACCCGCTGCGCAAGGAGCATCCCGCGCGGGCGACCGAGACCGGGCCCTACCGACTTCCCGACGAAAAGGTCGACGCCGAGCAGGAGGCGCTGCGCTTTCGGCCCGAGGCGTGGGGCATGCAGCGCGAGGCGGAGGGAACCGACTTCATGTTCCTCAACCTCGGCCCGCAGCACCCCGGCACGCACGGCGTACTGCGCGTGGCCCTGCAGCTCGACGGCGAAGAGGTGGTCGATGCGGTGCCGGAGATCGGCTTCCATCATCGCGGCGCCGAGAAGATGGGCGAACGCCAGACGTGGCACACCTACATCCCCTATACCGACCGGATCGACTACCTCGGCGGGGTGATGAACAACTTCCCCTACCTGCTGGCCGTCGAGCGACTGGCGGGGATCGAGGTGCCGCAGAGGGCGCAGGTGATCCGGGTGATGATGGCCGAGCTCTTCCGCATCATCAGCCATCTGGTCTGGTACGGGACGTTCGCGCAGGATCTCGGCGCGCTCTCGCCCGTCTTCTATACGTTCAATGATCGCGAGCGCGCCTTCTACATCGTCGAGGCGATCTGCGGCGGGCGGATGCATCCGAGCTGGTTTCGGATCGGCGGTGTGGCAGCCGACCTGCCGCGCGACTGGGATCGCCTGCTGAAGGACTTCCTGCAAGTGCTCGACAAGCACCTGGTCGAATATGACGCGATGCTGATGGGCAATCGCATTTTCAAGGGACGCACGCAAGGGATCGGTGTCTGCACGACGGCGGAGGCGATCGAGTGGGGGATGACCGGTCCCGGCTTACGCGCGACCGGCTTCGCCTGGGACTGGCGCAAGGCGCGTCCCTATTCCGGCTACGACCAGTATGACTTCGATGTCCCGACGGCGACGACCGGCGATTGCTACGGCCGCGCCCAGGTGCGCATCGCCGAGATGCGCCAGAGCATGCGCATCATCTCGCAATGCATCGCCGAGATGCCCGAGGGGCCGTACAAGTCGGACCACCCGCTGGCGGCCCCGCCCCGCAAGCCGCGGACGATGCAGGATATCGAGACGCTGATTCACCACTTCTTGAGCGTGTCCTGGGGCCCGGTGATCCCGCCCGGCGAGGCGTTCGCCGAGGTCGAGGCGACCAAGGGAAACAACGGCTACTACCTGATCAGCGACGGCAACCCCTGGTCGTATCGCACGCGCATCCGCGCGCCGTCGTTCGCCCACATGCAGATGCTGCCGGCGCTGGCGCGCGGGCTGATGATCCCCGATCTGATGGCGATCCTCGGGGCGATGGACTTCGTGCTGGCCGACATCGATCGGTGAGGAGAAGCGCAGGCGTGCTGACCGAGGAAGAAAAGCAAGCCGTTGACGAGCTGCTCGCCCACCGTCCGGGTGATCCGCTCGCGCTCGCGATCGAGGCGTTGATGGCGGTCCGCGAGCGCCGCGGCTACGTGAGCGACGAGGCGCTGGGCGACCTGGCGGCGCACATGGGTGTTTCGCCGCACGAGCTCGACAGCGTGGCGACCTTCTACAACTTGATCTTCCGCCAGCCGGTCGGCCGGCATGTGATCCTGATGTGTGACAGCATCAGTTGCTGGATCATGGGTTACGAAGAGATGCGCGACCATCTGCAGCAGAAGCTCGGGATCGGCTTCGGCGAGACGACGCCCGACGGGCGTTTCACCTTGCTGACGATCCCCTGCCTCGGCGCTTGCGATCGCGCGCCGGCGATGATGGTCGATAACGACTTGCACGGCCCGCTGACATCCGAGCGCATCGATGCGATCCTGGAGCGCTATGCCTAGGCGCGGCCACGAGGCGAGATGAACGCAGAGGTGCTCAAACAGCGCCCGCTGACGGGTGCGCTGCATGCCGACGGGGAACCGCTCTGGCGCGCCGACTACGAGGCGGCCGAGGGCTACCGCGCGGTGCGCGCGACGATCGGCAAGCGGGAGCCGGGCGCAGTGACCGCCGCGGTCAAGGAGGCGGGGCTGCGCGGCCGCGGCGGCGCCGGCTTCCCGACCGGCGTCAAGTGGGGCTTCGTGCCGATGGGCGACGATGCGCCGCGGCCGAAGTACATGATCGCCAACGCGGACGAGATGGAGCCGGGCACGTTCAAGGACCGACTGCTGATCGAGCGCAATCCGCACCTCTTGATCGAGGGGATGATTCTGGCCGCCTACGCGATTCGGGCTGAGCGCGCGATCATCTTTCTGCGCTGGGCCTACCGCCGGGGGGCGGCGATTCTGCGGCGCGCGATCGCCGAGGCGCAGGCGGGCGGCTACCTGGGCCGCAACATCTTGGGCAGCGGCTACGATCTTACACTCGAGCTGCACACGAGCGCGGGGCGCTACATGTGCGGCGAGGAAACGGCGTTGATCTCCTCCCTGGAGGGCAAGCGCGCCAATCCGCGGCCGAAGCCGCCGTTTCCGCCGGTCGCCGGTCTGTGGGGGCGGCCGACGATTGTCAACAACGTCGAGACCTTCTGCAACGTGCCGGCGATCCTGCGCTACGGCGCCGAATGGTACGGCGCGCTCGGCAGCGGCAAGGACGGCGGCACGAAGCTCTTCGGCGCGAGCGGCCGCGTGCGGCGCCCCGGCCTTTGGGAGCTGCCGATGGGTACGCCGCTGCGGGTCGTGCTCGAGGAGTATGCCGGCGGGATGCAGGCGGGCTACCGGCTGCGCGCGCTCCTGCCGGGCGGCGCCTCGACCGACTTCCTGAGCGCGGAGCAGATCGGCGTGGCGCTCGATTTCGACTCGGTCGCCGCCGCCGGCAGCCGGCTCGGCACGGGCACGATGATCATCCTCGACGACCAGACCTGTCCCATCGGGGCGGTGCTCAACCTGATGCGCTTCTTCTCACAGGAGTCTTGTGGCTGGTGTACGCCCTGCCGCGACGGGTTGCCCTGGATCGTGGCCACGCTCGAGGCCTTCGAGGCGGGCGAAGGGCGGCCGAGCGATCTCGATCTGCTTGCCCACCATGCCAAGTTTCTCGGCCCCGGGTACACGTTCTGCCCCCTCGCCCCCGGGGCGATGGAGCCGTTGCAGAGCTCGCTCAAGCTCTTTCACCGCGACTACGAGGAGCACATCCGCCACGGGGACTGCCCCTATCGCGGTAGTATGCCACGCGCCGGACGCGTGATCGAATAGCGGGAGACGATGCCGGTTATCTACATCGACAACGCGCCCTACGAAGTCGCCGCGGGGCAGAACCTGCTGCAGGCGTGCCTCGCGCTCGGCTTCAAGGTGCCCTACTTCTGCTGGCACCCGGCGATCGGGTCGGTCGGCGCCTGCCGGCAGTGCGCGGTCAAGATCTTCAAGGACGAGGCGGACAAGCAGGGCCGGATCATGATGGCCTGCACGACACCGGCCAAGGAGGGGACGCGGCTCTCGATCGACGATCCCGAGGAGATCGCCTTCCGCCGGGCGGTGCTCGAATGGTTGATGACCAATCATCCGCACGATTGTCCCGTCTGCGACGAGGGCGGAGAGTGCCACCTGCAGGACATGACCGTCATGACCGGGCACAACTACCGCCGCCACCGCTTCAAGAAGCGCACCTTCCGCAATCAGGACCTCGGCCCGCTCGTGCATCACGAGATGAACCGCTGCATCCAGTGCTACCGCTGCGTGCGCTTCTACCGCGATTACGCCGGCGGCCACGACCTGGTGCCGCTCGCCTGCCGCAACATGACCTATTTCGGCCGCAGCACGGATGGAACGCTCGCAAGCCCGTTCAGCGGCAATCTTGTGGAGATCTGTCCGACCGGCGTCTTCACCGACAAGCGCTTGCGTTCGCACTACACGCGCAAGTGGGACCTGCAGACGGCGCCGTCGATCTGTGTTCATTGCGCCGTCGGCTGCAATACGATCGCCGGCGGCCGCGCCGGCTCTCTGCGCCGCATTCTCAATCGCTACCATCCGGAGGTGAATCGCTACTTCCTGTGCGACCGCGGTCGCTACGGCTACGAGTTCGCGCGCGGACCGCAGCGCTTGAAGGCCGCGCACGAGCGACCGGCCGGCGGCGGTGAGCTGGTGACGATCGGGGCGGACGAGGCGCGCGAGGCATGGCGGACGAGCATCGCCCAGGCGCAGCGCCTGATCGGGATCGGCTCGCCGCGCGCCTCGCTCGAGGCGAACTGGGCCCTCAAACGGCTCGTCGGGGCCGGGTCCTTCTCGAACGGTCTTGGCGCCCGCGAAGCGGCCAGCGTCGCCGCGGCGCGGGACCTCTTGCGCACGACGCCGGCGCACATCGCCTCGCTGCACGACATCGAGTCGGCCGATGCGGCGCTCGTCGTCGGCGAGGACCTGACCCAGAGCGCCCCGCGCGTTTCGCTCGCCCTGCGCCAGGCGGTGCGCACGCGCGCCGCTGAGGCGGAGTCGCGCCGGCGAATCGACATGCCCGCCTGGGATGCGGCCTGTGCCAAGATTGTCGGCAGTGAAGCCTCCCATCCGCTCTATCTGGTGACCCCGCTCCCGACCGATCTCGATGAGATCGCCCACGAAGCGCGGCGCGCCGGCGAGCAGGAGAGCGTAACGCGCCTGCACGCGCTGGCGCACGCCCTCGATTCCCGCGCGCCGGCGCCGGAATCGCTTTCGGCGGAGGTGGGCGAGTGGGCGGGGGCGGTCGCGGCCACGCTACGCGCAGCGGAGCGGCCGCTGATCGTCTGTGGCACGACGCTGCGCAGCCCGGCGCTGCTGGAGGCGGCGGGCAACGCGGCGCGCGCGCTCGCGCGGTTGCGGCCGCAGGCGATGCTCGCCTGCGTCTTCGCCGAGTGCAACACGCTCGGGGTCGGGCTGCTCGACGGGGTGTCGATCGAGGCGCTGCTCGAAGACGATCTGCCCGCCACCGTGATCCTGCTCGAGAACGACGTGACGCGCCGCTTGAGCAGCGCCGATTGGCAGGCCTTGCGCACGCGTGCCGCGCGTCTGATCGTCCTCGATCATCTCGATTCGCCCAGCGCGCGCGAAGCCGACCTGGTGCTGCCGACGGCGACGTTTGCCGAAACGAGTGGCACGCTCGTCAGCCATGAAGGGCGCGCCCAACGCTTCTACGCCGTCTTCCCGGCAGCCGTGGGGCTCCGCGGCGCGTGGGAATGGTTGCTCGATGCCCTGGCGGCGCGCGAGCCGGATGCGGCGCACGCGGCGCCGCGCACCTTGGATGAGTTGCGCGCGTGCCTGCACGAGGCGATTCCTGAATGGCCCGCGGCCGAGGCCGGAGCGCCGGCGCTGCCGGCCGAGATTGCGCAGGGCGCGCCGGGCCGCTCGATCGCAACCCTCGGCCGGCCGGTACCGCGCCAGGCGCATCGCTACAGCGGCCGCACGGCGCTCTGCGCACAGGAGCGCGTGAGCGAGCCGGCGCCGCCCGCCGATCGCGAAGCGCCGCTCAGCTATTCGATGGAGGGCTTCGGCGGTCGTCCGCCCGCCGAGTACATCACGCGCTACTGGGCGCCGAGCTGGAACTCGGTCCAGGCGCTGACACGCTTCCAGGAGGAGATCAACGGCCCGCTGCGCGGCGAGGCGCCGGGGCTGCGGCTCTTGGGCGGAGCGGCCGGCGCGGCGGCGAAAGCGGGAGGCGACTACGCGCTGCTGCCGGCGCCTGCCGCCGGCAGCGACGATGCGGCGAGCTACCCCGTCGTGCGCCTGGAGCATGTCTTTGGCAGTGAGGCGCTCAGCGCCCGTGCGCCCGGCATCGCGGCGCTCGCGCCCGAGCCCTACGCCGCGCTCGCGCCCGAGACGGCCGCGCGCCTGAGCGCGCGGCGCGGCGACGTGTTGGCGGTGCGACCCGCGGGCGGCGGGGAGCCGGTCTCCTTGCCGGTCTTGATCCTGCCCGGATTCGTTGCCGGCGCGGTCGGCTTGCCGCTCGGCCTGCCGGGGATGGAGGGCCTGGGCGATCCCGAGCGCGTGGCGCTGGCCCCGGCCGCGGCGGTCGCGACGTCGGCCAGCGCCGCGCACGGCGACGGGGGTGGCGCCGGCGGTCCCGCGCGGGAGGAGTCGCCATGAGCCCGGTGGCGACACATCTCCTGATCGTCGGCGGCGTCCTGATCGGCATGCTCTCGACCGCCGCCGGGCTGATCTGGGTCGAGCGGCGCTTGCTCGCGTTGTGGCAAGACCGCTACGGCCCGAACCGGGTCGGCCCCTTCGGCCTGTTCCAGGTCTTGGCCGACATGATCAAGATCTTCTTCAAGCAGGACTGGATCCCGCCCTTCGCCGACAAGCCGGTCTTCGTCGTCGCGCCGGCGATCATCATGGTGGCGGTGCTCTTTGCCTTCGCCGTCGTCCCCTTCGCGCCCGGCATCTGGATCGCCGACCTGAACGTCGGCGTGCTCTTCTTCCTCGGCATGTCCTCGCTCGCCGTCTACAGCACGGTCCTTGGCGGGTGGTCGTCGAACTCGAAGTATGCACTGCTCGGCAGTCTGCGCGCTTCGGCGCAGATGCTCAGCTACGAGGTCTTCATGGGCCTCTCGCTGATGGGCGTCGTGCTGCAGACCGGCTCGTTCCGTCTGACCGACATCGTCGCCGCGCAGGCAGAGCTCTGGTTCTGTGTGCCGCAGTTCTTCGGGCTCCTCGTCTTCGCCATCGCGGCGGCGGCGGAGACGCGCCGCCTGCCATTCGACCTGCCCGAGGCGGAGGCGGAACTCGTCTCCGGCTATCACACCGAATACTCGAGCATGAAGTTCGGCATGTTCTTCGTTGGCGAGTACCTCGGCGTGATCCTGATGTCGGCGATGATGGTGACGTTCTTTTTCGGCGGCTGGCACGGTCCGTGGCTGCCGCCGGCGGTCTGGTTCTTCTTGAAGACGTTCGCGCTGATCGCAATGCTGATCCTGATGCGCGGTTCCTTGCCGCGCCCGCGGTACGACCAGCTCATGGCCTACGGCTGGAAGCTGATGCTGCCGCTGGCGCTGCTCAATCTCCTGGTGACGGGCGCGATCGTGCTTGCCACCGGATAGACGCCGAGCGGATCGACACGAACTGGGTTGGGCACAGGATGGTCATCGACACGATCACGAGCGCGCTGCGGACGATGGGCATGGTCTTCTTGCATGCTTTTCGGCCGCGCGTCACGGTTCAGTATCCGGACGAGATGCCGGCGATCCCGCCGCGCTGGCGCGGGCGGATCATTCTCTCGCGCGACGAGCGCGGTGAGGAGCGCTGCGTCGCATGCTATCTCTGCTCGGTCGCCTGCCCGGTCGACTGCATCGCAATCCAGGCGACCGAAGACGAACATGGACGGCGTTACCCGGAGTCGTTTCGGATCAACTTCTCGCGCTGCATCTTCTGCGGCCTGTGCGAGGAGGCGTGCCCCACCTACGCGATCCAGCTCACGCCCGACTTCGAGATGGGCGAGTACGATCGCCAGAACCTGGTCTATGAGAAGGAGGACCTGCTGATCAGCGGGCCGGGGAAGTACCCCGGGTACGATTTCTACCGCGTCGCCGGTGTGGCGATCGGCGGCAAGGGCAAGGGCGAGGCGGAGGGCGAACACCCGCCCGTCGATACGCATCAGCTGATGCCGTAGGGGATGCCGTGACTGCGCCGCCGCCCCCGCGCGGGGCGGGACGCGGTCGAGCGTGTGTGCGGGGTTGTTGGCCATGGCGACGGAGACGATGACGAGCGCGCTCTTCTACATTGCAGGCGTTGTCGCCCTGCTGGCGACGCTGATGGTGATCCGCGCCCGCAGCGCGGCGCATGGGGCGCTCTATCTCGTGGTGTCGCTTCTGGCCGTGGCGGTCGTTTTCTTCACGCTCGGGGCGCCGTTCATCGGCGCGCTCGAGATCATCGTCTACGCCGGGGCGATCATGGTGCTCTTCGTCTTCGTCATCATGATGCTCAACGTGCCGCCCTCACGGCGCATCCGCGCCGGGTTCTGGCTCAGCCCGCGCGCCTGGTTCGGGCCGACGCTGCTCGCGCTGGTGCTGGCAGCGGAGCTCGCCTACATCCTGGTTGCTGGCCTGCCGGGAGGCGCGGGAGTGGGTGTGCTGGGCGCGCCGGACGCGGCGACGGGACCGAAGGGCGTGGCGCTGTCGCTCTTCGGGCCCTACATGCTCGCCGTCGAGCTCGCCTCGTTCCTGTTGCTCGCGGGGTTGGTCGGCGCCTACCACCTTGGCTATCGCGTCGCGCGCGGCGAGGAGGAGTGCGCATGAGCGCCGTGCCGATCATGCATGGCCTGCTGCTGGCAAGCGCGCTCTTCTTGCTCGGGCTGCTCGGCGTGCTCGTGCGGCGCAACGTGATTTTCATGCTGATGTCGGTCGAGATCATGCTCAACGCCGCCGGCCTCGCCTTCGTGCTGGCGGGCGCGCGCTGGGGACAGCCGGATGGACAGGTGATGTTCATCTTCATTCTTGTCATGGCCGCGGCCGAGGTCTCGGTCGGGCTGGCGCTTGTGCTGCGCCTCTATCACCAATTCAAGTCGCTCGACTCAGAATCGGCGCGCTCGCTGCGGGGGTAGGATGTACGCCTGGCTCTGGACGATACCGGCGCTGCCCTTGGCGGGCTTCCTCGCGCTGGCGCTCGCCGGCGGGCGGCTCTCGCGCCGCGCGGGGGCGGCGATCGGCTGCGGCGCGGCCGGACTGGCGGCGGCGATCGCGATCGCGATCGGGATCGAGTTCCTGGCCTCACCGCCGCCGGGAGGCGCCTTCGCCCAGCAGCTCTGGAGTTGGTGGCAAGTTGGGGCGCTGCGCCCCGGGATCACGCTTTACCTCGATCCGCTCTCGCTCGTCTTCACCCTCGTCGTCACGGTCGTCGGGTTCCTGATCCACATCTACTCGATCGGCTACATGCGCGGCGACGAAGCCTACAACCGCTTCTTCGCCTATCTGAACCTCTTCGTCGGGGCAATGTTGATGCTCGTGCTCGGCAGCAACCTCGTGCTGCTCTACCTCGGCTGGGAGGGGGTCGGCCTCTGCAGCTACCTCTTGATCGGCTTCTGGTACCGCGACCCGGCCAATGGGGCGGCGGCGCGCAAGGCGTTCGTCGTGACCCGCATCGGGGACACGGCGATGGCGATCGGGCTGTTCCTGCTTTTCTGGCAGCTCGGCACGCTCGAGCTCCCGGCCTTGCTCGAGCGCGCGGCAGGCACCTGGCCGGTTGGCTCGGGCCTGGCGACCGCGACCGCGCTCCTGCTGCTGGGCGGCGCGGTGGGGAAATCGGCCCAGCTCCCGCTGCAGACCTGGCTGCCTGATGCGATGGCCGGACCGACGCCGGTCAGCGCGCTGATCCATGCGGCGACGATGGTGACGGCGGGCGTCTACTTGATTGCGCGCACGCACGTTATCTTCTCGCTCGCCCCGTTTGCGCTCTGGATGGTCGGAATCGTCGGCGCGGTGACGCTGCTGCTGGCCGGTTGCAGCGCACTGGTGCAGACCGACATCAAGCGCGTGCTCGCC
>Ga0180434_10005225_pt1 | contig 15424 bp, 15 predicted proteins | sample SS_ome_7_FD_132453 | JGI IMG/M metagenome (GOLD analysis project Ga0180434, IMG submission 132453) | Hypersaline lake sediment archaeal communities from the Salton Sea, California, USA - SS_1_D_2 metaG | ecosystem: Environmental > Aquatic > Non-marine Saline and Alkaline > Hypersaline >...
GAAATGATCAACATAAAGGTGGAGGATCCAAACCCACTGTGTGAGACGGCTGACAAGGAAGAGTACAAGCGCATGAGAGAAGAGGGCAAGCTTGTACGATTCACTGGTAGTAACGAGACCATCACTACAGGGATCAAACAGAAAGCCACCTCAGTAAACAAATCAATGCCTGACGTGATCAGGAGCTACACGGATAAAGCCTGTGACGCATCCATCCGTGAAGAGGTGAGAAAGCATTTAACAGAAGACATCTGCGGGCAGGATGTAAGTATATGGGGGCCAGTCGGAAGATGATTACAGAATTAGTTATTACCAACTTCAGAGGCATACAGGGCATGATCCACTTCCCTGTGGCCAAGAGCGGGCTCATGCTCTTGAACGGCATGCACAACTGTGACTATGCTGATTCAAACGGAGCAGGCAAGAGTAGCATTTACCTGGCACTGTTGTGGTGCTTGTACGGATACACCGGAGACCAGACAGCGAAGGAAGTAGTCAACAAGGACTCCGACTACTGCCAGGTATCTGCAACCTTTGTGATCCACGGCATCCCCTACACGATCACACGCACGCGGGAGAAGTCCACCACTGAACTGTTGTTCATGAAGAATGGCAAGATCAGAGGTGACAACAAGGATGTGCGTTCTGTGCAAGCTGATATCATAAAAGAGCTAGGTGTTCCACTTGAGACATTCCTGCTCACACTGGTGAGTGACGGTGAGCACAGCTTCATCACACTGAATGATGCCAAGCAGAAGAAACTCATGGAAGGCTTACTGGAGTTTGACGTGAGTCATCTGAAAGGTGGCACACAGAATCGCTCCGGTGAGATAGCACTACGTCAGCAGGAGATCAACACACTCCTGTCAAACAAGACAGCTGCTGCAGAAGCCTCTGATGGATTGATTCAGACTGCCGCAGACAATGTTACTGTATGCGCAAAGGCTCTGGACAAAGTACGTCTACATGTAGATCAGGAGCGTACCAGACTCAGCGGAGAACTTGAGTGGGCCAAGAACGAGGCACAGGTGCGCAGGCAGGCTCAGTCGGAAGCATCCAAACAGCACAGTGAGACTCTGCAGAAGCTGGAAGCTAACCATTCATTCTTGCGTACTGCCTCAAACAATTATGGCAAGTGGATGCGTGAGCGTACACGTTACGAGATCACTATGCAGGAACGTGTACAGCAGTATGAAGCAATACTGTCAACCACTGTAAACTGCGACAGGTGTGGACTGCCATTCACACCAGACAGCAAAAACTTCTACTTCCAAAAACTAAAGGCTGATCACGCTCAAGAGCAGGCAACCCACCGACTTCGGGTGGGTGAGTGCAACACCCAACTTCAGGCTAGCAGGACGTACCTAGTAAACAACCAGTGGATCCAAGGGGATGATCCAAGAGCCACGGATAAGATCTACAAAGACCTCATACAAGATGTTACCAATAAGAAAGAAGCAGAGCTACAGGCCATGCAGCAGATTACGGATCAGCATGCCCCTGGTATAGCTGAGATCGATAACAAGGTAATTGAGCTCAACGGGAAGCTCACTGCATGCACCACTGAGCTAAGTAAAGCCCAGTACGCGCACGATCAGGCTGTCTCGCAACACAATAGACTACTTAACCAAAAACAACAGCAGCAGGATGCTGTGGACGCTGAAGAGTTACTCTCAGAGCGACACAAGCTGGAGCATGAGCAGACAGTGCTGGAGGCTGTTGAGAAGGCATACCGGAAGGATGGTCTGCCTGCATACATCATAAGCAATCATCTCCCCGCCGTAGAGTCCCTTGCCAATCAATATCTCTGTGAGTTGTCGCCATCGGCGCTCCAGATTACTCTACGGGTAAGAGGGGCGGATGAGAGCCGCTCTGGGTCACTACTGGTTACTGCTACGAACACAGAAGGCGCTGAGTCATACGCTGGCCTATCAAAGGGTGAAAAGAAGCGTATTGAGGTAGTCCTGATGTTGGCTCTTCGCCGTGTAGTAGTGGACAACCATTTTGACCCAGGCATCCTTTTCCTTGACGAACTCATAGATGGGGTTGATGCCAAGGGCATGCAAGCTATGATTGAATTCCTAACCGAGTTGAGTAAGGAAACTCAGATAATCGTTATAAGCCACAAGCAGGCCATGGATAGTTACTTCCAGGATGTGGTGACCATAGTACGGGAGCGTGGAAAGGACACAATACTCAGATGAGAATCATCCCGAAGAAGAGAACCAACAACAGTACTCCTGACAACGAGGAAGTGCCCAAGTACGTACAGCGGTGCGTAGACAACGAGGTGTTCCTTGCCAGACAGCAAGGGCTACTGGAGCAGGGAAGGCTGTCCGTAAAGAAGCGTGGAATGCTCGCGGCAGCTCTACACATCCGTAAGACATTGGCGAAGGAAGAAGAAGAATGCCAGGATCCACCAGCGCAGACCTAGACCTTAAACCCATAGGCGGTGACAACTTTATTAACTCCATCTACTTCGGCTACAGGAAAGAGCCTGAGATGTTTGTCTGCGATGACAACATGGCTGGAAGCCTGGACTGGGTTGTCGGCAGCTGTGGGCTCGTGGTCATACGTAAAGCCATTATCAGTAGGTACGAAGACATTGAGCTCATTGTGGCCCAGGCTAACCCAAGGTCGGTAGACTTCAACTCCATACAAGACCAGATACCAACCAGGCAGAACTGTGAACATTACATATCAGTAATAACTATGGGGAATGTTACCAAAAAGATAATGGCTCCTGTACCATTAGAGACCGTTGATGTAGAAGGTCTTACCATAACGGAAGTCCCATACGGACAAGACATATGGTTCGTTACTCCATTACTATCCGTGAAGGCCTCAGCAGTGCGGCAGATAGAGTTCATCCCAGTGTCAGTAATCAACGGCATGCTGGAAGGGAAAGAGCCAAAAGATGGTGTGGTGGTAGATGCTGAAAGCGAGGGTAAGTAATGCCAACAACCAAATGGAAAATGCCCTTTGGCAAGCACAAGGGTACACCTATTGAAGACCTTGACACGAAGTACATACGCAACCTGCTTGAGCATGTACCCATCAAGATCAAAGACTTAGAAGAAGCCCTATGGCTGGAATTGGACACCCGCGACGATGACGAAGAAGACGATGACTACAGCCCCTATTAAGTGGGTATGTGCTATCGATCCTGGACTGGCCTCACTTGGTGCTGCCATCTTGCGTATCCAGGGCATATACATAGATGTAGTGCGCACAGTAACGATACACACATCTCCAACCCAAGGTATGCTGGACAGGGCCTACACGCTAGTCAGGGGCGTTTCTGAGATCGTATCACACTGCATGTTCAGATACGGTGCAGAAAACTTCCACATAGCCTATGAGGAGTTCTATGGGGGCAGGAGCGCCATGGTTGGTTGGCAACGTGGCTACGTCGATCATGCTTTCCATCAGCACATCTTACAGTCTCATGCGGCAGCACTGGACGAAGTAACAAAGAGTTGGTGGGAGATCCACCCGAGTGTGCATCTGAAGTGGTTTCACCCTCGAGGTAGGGCTATCAAGGAAAAGGGTTCAGATGGTAGGAAGCTCACCAAGGCAGAAGAAACCATAAGGCACATGAAAGTGCTCAACATCAAACCAGATGACCCGCTGATCAAAAACGTAAAGCGTGGTGACAGAGAGCATGTGCTGGATGCGATAGCCATAGGCAAAGCGCTGGCATACTCTATCTGTATGGACTTCGATACTGGCACGCCCAAGTGTGATCTCAAGCCGCACCAGATCAAAATAGTAAAATCCCTTCAGGATAAGTACCCAGGGCTTGCAGAAATAGCCAGACAACATACACTGGAATTACGGTAGATGGAGATCTACTGACTCTGCCTGGATAGGCCATTAGTAACTCGTGCTAGGCTATCCAGTGGCGTCCAAGAAAACCAAAAAAGCTCATTACTTCGATTCGAAGCTAGCCCAGAAGCATTACACAGCCTGGAAGGAATCTGACTGTGAGGATTCAAAGAATGCTCTGGCCATCATGGTACAGAAGATGGTAGTGCGGCTGGCCTCTAAGAGCTTCAATGGCCTACGTCAGGATTCCGCAGACTTCCAGGACATCACTCAGATCCTCAATGCCCACGTATGGGTCAAACTGGCAGACAACAAGTACAACCCCACGAGTGGTACTGTATTCGCCTGGGCTACATCAGTGGTTAGCAACCGCCTGATAGATATGCACAGGGCCAAGAAGCAGGACATGGTCTCGCTCACTGCCATAGAAAACACGGCCCTCACCCCACAGATCAGGGACACCACCGAGGATGTGGCCACGCAGGAAGCATTCGATCTCCTGGTGCTGAAGATACAGGGGGCCTTCCCAGTGTACCTGCCACGGAAGTGTGTGATGGATCTCCTGAGTGAAGTGGTAGACCACCAGTACAAGATCTCACAGGATCTGATGACTGCCACCAACAGAATACTCAGGCAGAACCGTGTGAGCCTACAAGGCATGTCACGGGCTACGTTCCTACAGATGCTGGTAGCCTTCACCCGGAATGAGTCTGTTGCCTACAACTATAGCCAGCCAAACACCACTGATGGTACAACCCTTACCAGGGTACTGGAGAGTATCATTGGGGAAGACAACACTGAGGCATTCATGGCTGCATTCTCTGGCATGACACTGGTAGTGCCTGAGCCAGTGAAGAGAAAGACTCGTAGGAATAAGCCTGTTGGTCGCTAGATTGTCGGTTCCTGGATCAACATAACCTCACCACCATACTTGAGCCTTGGCAGATTACTGTAGATGTCAGTGTCATTTGCCTCAACCAGGGCTCTGATCAGTAGAGCCTCGTGCAGGTCGTAATCTCCATCCCGCTCATGGGGTGAGTAGTCCTGCTCGATAGGATCGTCATACGGAGCCTCTGTCGTGAAGTCTATGGTGATTGGAGTGTCAAGTCCATCACGTACACGCAGGCTATCCAGATTGAGGCTGAACAGGTCAAACTGGTATGTGGCATCCAGCACTTCAAGACTGATGTCATACTGGAATTCATCATTGGTTCGCTTGACAAGAGTCTGCTTGTACGGGACAGTTACGAACACTTCCTTTTCATCAGTCGTGCCAGTAGTGAGTACCTCTGACTCACCGTATGTGGTTCCTGAGAACCTCTGGATAAACCTGTCTGACTCCTGGATATCCTCATGCATGTCACGCCTGGGAGTAGATCCAATCGCTGGTAGGCTATTGACCACATCACCAGACAAGACGTAGCAACACACCAGCTGCACACCACCTACGCCAGCGTGACTGAAGTCCAGACCGTAGCTGACGTAATCTGCATCATCGTCCACAGTGAACACCAGGGTAGTCCGGAGAAGGTCTTCGGCACTGCTGTGATCGTTTGTACTGCTATGCACTTCTGTCACTGGCATAGACTCTGCCCCGTTCTTAACGAACAAGTCAAACAGATCATCGGTCTCGCAGTAGTACTCACATACTAACGTGTAAGTGTTACCCCTGAGATTCTCTATCGGTACTCTTGCGTCCAGGCGCTGATAAAACAATGGCTCTGCCACTATGCCTGCAGATGCCTTGTAGATGCCAGCTGCGGGAGCTTCTGCGGTACCCCACTTGATTGGTACGCCAACCTGATGCCTGTCCTTATCCGTATCAATCATGGTCTTGTTGATCATCCATCCGGGCCAGCGTGAGGTGATGAAATCGCTGGTGACTGACCCTATGCTCAACGAGAAAAGTGATGAGGTAGAGTTGGTCTTGCCAAACAGTCTGGCGTCAGCAGTACGGGACACTGCAAAGCAATCATTGACAGTGAGCCTGCTTGCCGGATCCACTACGTTGACAGCACCAGCTAATGACGCGAGCAGCTGTGTTGTTTCATCCTCAAGGGATGCAGCCCTGCCATCCAGGTCATTGATGGCAGACTCTATCTTGTCATTGTTTGCATCATGATCTTCTCTGTATGTGCTGCTCTCAAGTCCAGTGAACGTGTGCAGCTCATTAGGACTGGCAAAGTAATCACGCTGTGGCATTCTTATCTCCCTCGTAGTACAGCACCTGAGTCATTCTATTTTCTGGCCAGGCTGCAACCAAGAACCGTACATGCTCTTCGTTATTGTTCATGAATGTAACGACTGCCTCAGGCCCAACGAAAGCTCTGTACTTAAGCTTCATCAACTCTGACGCGCCCATAACCATACCGAGCTGCATAGCCGCCATCCCCGATGAGATGTTCGTGTTTCCCTGCGCTGCTGCCAGTGCGGCTTTCAACTCTTTGACATTAAGATCCATTGACACCCTTACTTGTAAGTAACTCTGTAGGCCCCGTAGTTAGTTTGGCCGTATGTAAACTCACTCGATCCATAGAGTAGTAAAGATCTGTCCTGAGCTCGTATACGGTTTTGAACAGCTGGTGTTGAGAACCTGCCAACACCTGGTACAGAGTAGGTTCCTGCGCCTACTGCAATAGCATCAAAATAATCTAAGTACACCCACAAGTCCATAGCTTTATAGGAATCTGGTAGAGGAGCCAGTCCCTTCTTCTGCCTCTCAATGTTCACAGCTTCCTGCGCCGTCACTGGAGGTAGCGGGGGATCCTCTGCAGCCCTGTCAGCGTTGTACTCGGTAATGTCTATGCCAAAGATGTCAAGTATCTCAGCATCAGTCATGCTCTGGAATTCCTTGTTTGGATCCAGAGGTACCAAGCCTTCAGTCGCTCTGTCTGCATTGATGGCCGCTTGCACCGCAGGATCCAGTTCGGAGAACCGTACCTGATCCAGGCCCCAGGTGTAAGCCACACCAAGCTCGCCAAGCTCGTAGGTGTCCACAGTCATCGCTGAACTGGCCCATGCTAACCGTCCAACTACCTGCAGACTACCATACGAGTCATACTGAAGTTCTACTGGTGCGCCTTCCGTTAGATCATCAGCATTGGCGATGGGCAATGTGCCCGATGAGATCAATTGCCGAGCTTGAGTAACAACCACCACGTCACGAGCTACTGGCTGATCTGGCTCGTCGATCAACCTCACATCGGCTACGTGGATTATTACAGTGTCTTTTGGATCTGCTGTTTGATCAGGAGCTTCTGGTATCTGCTTGGTTCGTACGTCACCTATGAGCGTGCCACGTATCTTGGTCTGCATGCTGCTGACCACTCTGCGAGCACTCTCTTTGAATGCTGTAACAACTGACTTAGCTCTTTGTGCGTTGGTCGCCATTACGAAATCCTAAACCCCTGAACAGACATAACTGGTTCTGCAAACCTACCAACATTCCTGCCAATGCTGGTAAGGAAATACTTTCTTCCGTACGCATCCTGAATAACGTCTGCTGGCTCAAGGAAGATGTTGTGTGCTACCTGGAGTGTGCGCCTGGCGCTCTGGGCCAGTTTGATTCTTAACTCTTCTCTTGCAAAGTCACGCAGCCCCCTGTTGACCGTACCATCAGCCAGGGCTTCATCATTCAGTGAACTGAATATCTTGTTGTCTACTTCATGCTTACGCTCTTCATAAGCAAACCTGCGCAGACCTTCTGCCTCAACACCGAAGTGGGTAAGTCTTGCCTCGGCCTTCAGCTCTCTGTACACGACCTCATACGGCTCAGCCCACACCTCACAGCTGTACATGCCTATCTCTGAGATGATGAGCAGTGCTATGAGCAGCAGGAGTACCTGCACGATTCCCTGTGCTACAGGGAATGGGGTGGTGACACTACCGAGTATTGCGGCACCTATAAGAAATGACAGAGCGCCTATGAGTAACACGAGCCTGAGCTGCCCCATGTCTATGATCACTGTAACATTGAAGGGGCCTTCTTCCCGCACTGAGATCTTGCCATCCAGGGCACCGAAGATACCGTTGATTTTTACATCCCTGACTTCTGGGTTCCTGGCCCTGTACGTGTCACTGGCATCCTGAGCCCACTTGACAACCAACTCTTCCTGGAGTGTGAACCAGCCAACAGTGCCATCCAGCTGGAACATCCTCTGCCTGTCCATCTTGACCTCGGACAGCTCCGAATCCAGGCCAGTGGCAACTACTGTGTTGGTGTCTTCCAGCTGGCCAGATGATTGATCGACAGCACCAAGCAGTGTGCTTGTGTCGTAGATGATGACAGGAGCCTTGTCCAGATCGTAGGAGCGGTAGCTAAGTATGCCAGCGCCTGTGAAGTATGGTACCAGGTGCAATGTGTAGAACAGATCCTTCAGCGATGACCATACGTTGTGAGCAACGAACTGCAGCTTCTTCTGGATCCTGTAGCCCAGCGCACCAATACCTATCTCACCTTCACGCAGGCCCATGCCCCAAATGTCATTGATGGCGATCTCTTTACCAATCAGGCCTATGTCATCAAACTCTCTCCAGTTGTCTGGTTCGAACTTGTCAATGGGATCGTAGTACTGATACGTAATAGGCTGGTTGTTGTTTGGTACGTCCTGTGGCCTCCACGCTCCCTGCGAGGTCATGTTCATCTCATTGTACAGCCACTCTCTGGACTGGAAGGTCATCTGGATTTCCATGCCACCTTCACGGCCAGTCATGAGATCCTCTGGATCCGTAGAGAAGTCTTCCGCAGCTGATCCCTTTACAGATGGCTGGCCCATGTGGAAGCCTGTGAAGGTTTGAACCCATTCAGCCTCTGGGACTCCTTCCTCCCCCTCATAGACCTTGACAACGCAGTTGTAGAACACTTGAGGTGGGATGCTTTCAACAGCCACAGTTAAGTTAAGTGTGGCGCTCTGCCCATCAAGCTCAAGTGTAAGCTGAGCAGCCTGTACCTGATCGGTAATGTCGATCCGGTGTACGCCGGGCTCATCCAGCACGATGGCGCTATCACTTGTGGACTGCCACCTGCTGTACAGGTAAACCTTGGCAAGCGGGTGCCTGACAACACCATGCTGCTTAATGCTCAGATCACTGCCGTATGCCTGTTGTAACATTAGAATAATCCCTGAAGATGTTCAGCCCTTATAGCGTCATGGTAATCGCCATCGACCTTATATATTGCTGACCCCTGGGTTCCAGTCTCATGGCGGAAAACAACATAGACGTGGTCGCCATTTTGCAAAGCGGCTTCAGATGTCCCAAGCTGGTAAAGGTACCCACCCTGTAGGGGGCGAACCTGATCCTTGGTGATGTATGACCATCTGGCAGACCGAGGGTTAAAGACAGCGACACTGTCATAGCGCATACCTCCACCGATACGTGTGTCGAATATGATTTCCTGCGTTGCCACATCAATCTTTGCCGCAGGCAACCTAGCCTGCAAGTCTCTAGCATACAAACCTGACAGGCCCCAGCCACCCTTTGGTGCGTCAATGAGGGGCTTGTGTGTGAGCTGGCGAGTATTACCCAGCCTGTTTGGTACTCGAATCCTGACAGTTCCTGCTGCTACGTCTGTGTACTCGAGCTCAATGTATGGCACCGTAACACTGCTGGATATCAAACCTCCCCAGTAGATGTTATACATGGAGTTTTCAACAATCGGGGCGAGGATGACTTGAGATCCAATGTCACCGTACACAGTCACGTTCTGAGTGGTATCCATCTTTCCTGCAAGGGAGCCATTCGGGAAGATAAGAGCATCCTCAGTAAAGATCGGGTCAACAGTGTAGGCAGGATTCCCTGATACAGTTACCAGCTCCGGGTACCTGGGCAGGTGTACAATCACAAGCTCGCCTGCAGTAACCTGGTACTCAAGCGTAAAGCTTGACGCCTCTCTTGATACGTAGTCCTTGACATCGATTGTTACATCTCCAGCGCCTAATGCAGTTATCTGCGGCCCTGTGAAATCGTATGTGCCGAGGTCACCACGCAGGGTCAAGTTGTCGATACCGAATGCGATCTGCTGGAAAGTCATGTTTGGCCATGGATCCATACGCGCAAGTATCAGATTGGCCTGAGACATTGAAGTCGTACTCGTAACACTTGGTGCCACACCAAAGCGTGCTGGTATGTACTGGGTTATGGTCTGTGTGGTAACTCCATCAAACAGATCGTATTGAACAGTCCAGCCACTGTGATTAAGTCCTATCAACCCAACAAGGATTCCAGCAGTGAAAGTGTCAAGGCAGTCAGATAGTACACCCTCTACACCAAAGTTCTGTGGTGCAAGCGCGGCAAAGAACAGCGCCTGGGTTGCATACGTAACCGAAGCAGCTGTGTCGATCTCTGTGATGGTGATGTTGCTCAGCAGAGGCGGGTTAGTGTAAGCAGCAGTGTTCTCAACTCTGATGTACCTGCCTGGGCCACCAACACACATGTGCCTCATTACCAAGGCTGATGTTGGAGGATTGAATACAGGATCATTCGACCTGCTGATCACTCTCGGCTGCACCTCATTCACCGTCAGCTCGTAGACAGTGACCTTGGAGTCTGTAACAAGCATCACCCATACACGATCATCAAGATACTTGATACGAGGCGAATACTCGATGGCCGTAAAGTCGAATACGCTTGAAATATCAAATGTACCACCGTACTTCACAGACGCAGGATTGAGTGCGATAACACCCTTGGATCCGGCTACGCTCACTGTCTCGTACCGCAGGTTGGCTGTAGCAGGATCTACTGAGTCTATTATGAGCTCAGCAGTGCCAGCATCCCTGTCTACATCAATTGAGAAGTCTGCAGGTATTGCAGCGTTATCGTAACCTGGGATGGAAAGGTCTGCTCTCTTTCTCTTACTCACGGCTATGGATGGATCACCGTCCAAGGCCTCAACCTCATAGAACACTCGAGTGTTTGTCGAGATGTTGTTCTGTACAAAGTCTATGGCAAAGTATCCGCCACCCTGTTGGTACAGGCGTAAGATATGATCCTTGGCTTCCGCTCCGAAGTCATCTGTCCAGGGGGTTGGTGAGATAGGAAGCGAGGCTCTTCCCTGGCCAGTTCGTAGCCATATCTCATCAATATCAGAGCTTGGTTCGGAAGCCCAGGAGAACTGCTGATTCACTGACTCGAATTCTATTTCTGGAAAGTCGGCATCGTCCAGCAGGATGACACGAGTAGGAGCCCCCTGCTGAGTGTGCAGGTAAAACTCAAACTCAAAATCTCTGTAATTAACGTCATTGATCTCACTACGTAGACGTACTACAACCTGGTACCTTCTCTCAACGTCAACACTCAATACTTCAAACACACCAACGTCACCGATGGGCTGCTGGTTGACTGTAGTGATCAGTGATCCTGGTGTGGTCTCGTTGCCACCCTTTTCAAAGATGGATACGTACTTGGCCCCGCCATAGCCGCGCTTGCCGAAGTCGTTCTGCCAGCTGCGTAGTATTGATAGTGGGATGTCAACTGGGCCTATGAGACCCGCTACCACAAACTCTGGCACAATCGTGGAATCAGTTAGCTTCTGATATCCGTCAATGGTTCCATTTGGAAACTCAGGCTGACTGCCACATATCTCGTGTGGAACGATAGTCATTAACAACCTCCGGAAGCAGAATCGTAAGCAATGTCATCATCCGTGTCTGCCAGATTGATTGGTATCTCCAGCTCTACACCACCAGGCCCACCTATCCTTACTGTGATAGTACCAATGCAGGTGGCCGAGGCATCAGCAGTTCCTGTTGCGTCTGCCTGGTAGGTGCCACCTTCCACACAGTTACATGACCCGGCAGCCAGTGCTCCAGCCACTGCCTCAACATTCAACTCAAGTGTGTTTTCAATAACAGACAGGACAAGGTCTTCATCCTCCTGCACAACAACCTGATTGGATGACTGCAGTGAGTGCAGGTTACCATCGGCAACCCAGAACTGATAAATTTGTTGGATTACTCGAGTCCTACTAACCGCGGTAAGGGTCAACTCAAACAGCTGTGAACTCGAGTAATCAAGCGTAGGATTGTTTGGGAAGCCAAGTATATCACCTCCTATAGCTCCCTCGATGCTGTACCTACTGTCGCTCACCTCAGTAAGCAGATTAGTGATGTCTCGCTCATCTGTCCTACCGAAGTCTGTTATGCGTGCCAGTGTGGCTCTGACAGAGCGCACCACATGGTTCACATCAATAACAATGGTACCACCAAGGCCAAGCTGTATGGGGTTATCTGGGGCAGTTCCTGCTCCGTTCAATGTAAGAAACTGCTTGTCATTTATGACATGCCCAGAAGGTATCAGTGTCCCATAGAATGTAGATTGTCTCGACATGCTAGTTCCCCGGTATGGCTGGTGTTTCCTGAGTAATGCTGCCACCCTGCATGAAGGCTGTTAGCTGTGGAGGTACTTCCCTAACCAGCTTGAGCTTCATAACTACTGGCTGCACCATCCAGTTTTCTGGCATCTTCCTGATCCTGCCTGCAAACTGAGTATCAAACTCATCCACTGAGCCACCGACAGTGATCTCGATTATCTCAACCTCGTACGCCTTGAATGTTCTATCCAGTGGTCTCCAGATCAGGTACTCATTGTTCTCTCTGTCGGGTTGGTTGTGCCACAAGTAGTATAGACGGTGGAAGAACATCCAGGTTTGAGATAGTCCTCCAGCTGCATCAAAAGTTTCTGTGACAACTGTGTCATCAGGATATCCTTTGTGTACAGTCGCAACCGAACCTTTGAGGGTACGGGCAATATTGTTATGTCTGCCATAGACCCACTCATCATTAAAGTTATGTGTCTTGGAAGGAATCTCAGGGTAGTACACGTATGCGTCTTCAATCCTGGGAAGGCCTGAGTGATACAGAAGCCTTGTCACATCACAGCGTTCCCACGGGAAGTAGTACTGAGCGCCACCAGCCTGGGACTGCCGCCAGTGACCACCACACCATCCTTGAGCTTGTCCTAGAATCGCAGGCATACTAATCCTTTGTTGAAGTGGTTTCCTCGATATCCCCAAGCTGGTCGATCACATGGTTCACCGTGTAGGTGGCGTCCAGGTAGGTGTCATCATCCATGTCCTCGAGTGCGAGCGACAAGTTGGTGGCGTCATCATAATCAAACGCTGCCATCTGGTTAGCTGCCAGGTACCCGTTCTCAAACGTGTAGTCCCTGAGCCTCACACCAGCGCCCATGAGTGATACCATTCTCTTCAGACCGTCAAGATCCACACCAGCTACTGAGCCACCGACAACCTCGAGCTCGGCAGGAGAGATGAACAGCACAGAGGCTGCTTCAATTGTACGAACGCCAGACGCCGGATAAGTGCCTGTGCTATCGATCATGATCAGGTAGTACTCACCCTCATCGAAGTCAGTGGTTGTTATCTCAAGCGTGTATGGCCCTGGCCCACCTTCATCGATCAGGTCACCAGAGTTGTAAACCTTTGTGTAAGCCAGCAGGTCGTGGTCGTATGAACCAGCACTGTAGGGCATCACACCAACTGGAGTGCCTGACACTGTGCCAGAAGTAACAAACTTTGCTATGACCACTCGGTCACCACCAGCGAAGTCAGGTACATACCCTGCCGGGGAAAACACGCCAGAGTTGCCATCGAAGGTGATCTTATCCTTCAGGTGCATGTGGTGTATGTCAGCTACATTCTCAAACATTATGCACGCCTCCTTGAAACCTCTGCGATTACCCTGTTTGTCGCATCAAGGTATCTGCGAATGTCAATGGTCTCCAGTTCAACAGCCAGTGTTTCATCAGTGTAGATCGTGAGAGTTTGCTCTACGGGGATTCCGAACCTGACATCGTCGTTGATTAACTTGGCGTTCTCACCCTGGAGACCAAGGCCTACTGATACAAGATTGTTGATCTCTGCCACAAGCCCACCAGGAGCTCCTGCATCAATGCTCTGGAGTGTGAACCTACCCTCGGAGATAACACTGAGTGTGTTGTCTTTAACTCTGATTAAGTAGCGCTCACCTGGGTTCAGTACTACTGAGGCAATGTCAATATCGTAAGTGGCAAACGAGTATGCGTTCGATATGGCTGGCCCAGATATCAGCACAGCAGGCGGCCCTGAATTAGGGTCGGATGCTATCTCCCAAGTCCATGGGTTAGTGGGTGCATCATTGAAGATCAGTAGGGTCTTACCCTTCTGGACTACAAACGGCATCTTGAATGTACCGAGATCGTCTGGCCTGTTTTGTGCGCTCATACTCGCTCCTAGTTGCTACCTGATACGGCAGCTTGCATATCTAATCCGCCAGGTGCTCCAAGTGATGCACCTCCACGCATAATACCAATCATTACGTCCAGCCGCTCAACAATTGGCTGATTTGCCTCACGAAGTTGCTCACCAACCTCCTTGAGCTTCACAGTAGTCTCACCAGAGATGAGACCGCGTATAGATTCAGTGGACTCCACTGCAGAATCTACAGTGTCCTTAACCACGTTAGCACTACTGTCCAGGTTGGCAAGGATGGCTGCCCCGGCACCGAGTAGCCCTGTGGCAAGCCCAGCTGCTACATCGCTGGTTACTCCGAATATATCCTGTGTGAGATCTGCCAGCAGTCTTGTAGTTGTCTCAGTGGCCTTGGCGATCAGGTTATCTACTATGCTGTCAAGTATCTGCTGAGCTATCCTGGAAGTGATGAACATCCACTGGTGGAATTCCTGGCCAGCCGCTCTTGCCTTCTTGCGTGCGTCATTGATAGCCTCAGTGAGTGAACCATCGTACACACTCTTAAGTGTAGTGGCCATCGCACCTGATACAGGCTGAGCAACGCCTTCCATCACCTGCTGCCTGGTTCTCGCCCTGTCCCGCCTAAGGATTAGTTCCTCTCTGAGCAACTTGATATCCTCGGCTACATTACCAGTCAGCTGGCCTTCAACATCAAGCTCTCTTGCAATATCTCGAATAGCATCCGGGCTGAATTGCTCATTGGCTTGCAGATCAATAAGCTTAAGCTCAAGCTGATCAAAGAATGTAGCAGTCTCTGCATCACGCCTTGCCGCATCTCCTGCAAAGGTATCTCCCTGCTGGATGAAGTCAAACCCACCAAGGAAGTCAGACACAAGACCTCTCTTGCCCAGCCTTTCATTGATAGCTCTCTTAGCCACTATGATCGCATCATCCATGATGCCAGGCATAGCAAGCTTCAGCTCTATGCCGAGTACCTCGGACATAGTCTGTACGAACTCCTGCATCTTGGCTAATACTGCTGGATCGTCCGAATCCAGTAAGTCAGGTGCTATGTTGTAGTCTACAAGCTCTCCGTCTTTCTCAAGTGAGAACTTTGTTACAGCCCCAGGTATCTGTACAAGACCTTCAATCAATGCCTTGTTAGCAGATATCTCCTGCTGTGTGAGATCGTTGAGTCTTTCCTTGGCATCAATGCCCTCACGTATACGCTCGGTCTCTGCGTTGCGCATCTTTGCAGCGTCACCGAGTAGCTGGTTTCTTGAGGATTCAACGTCAAGGATCTTCCTCTGGCTTGCAATAATGCTAGGCAACAGTGCTATAGTAGTTTTGATCTCTTGGACTGGAGGTGGTTCAAATGGAGAAGTCTCTGGTACCTCCAGTACAAACTCC
>Ga0180434_10005228_pt1 | contig 15419 bp, 13 predicted proteins | sample SS_ome_7_FD_132453 | JGI IMG/M metagenome (GOLD analysis project Ga0180434, IMG submission 132453) | Hypersaline lake sediment archaeal communities from the Salton Sea, California, USA - SS_1_D_2 metaG | ecosystem: Environmental > Aquatic > Non-marine Saline and Alkaline > Hypersaline >...
CGCGCGCGCCTGCTCCCGCACCTGCGGCATCACGAACTCCCGGTAGTGCGCCGGCGAGATCAGCGGCCCGCCGTCGGCCGCCAGGTCGCCCCCCAGCCCGATGATGTCGGCCCCCAGCGCCACCACCCGCTCCTCCAGCCGCCCCGGCGTCTTGGTGGGCAAACGATGAGGCCGCCGGGAGCGCTCCCGAAGCGCCGTGAACGATCCGGTCTGCCGGGAGATCCCGTAGGCCTAGCAGAGCCGGCTGATGGGCGTCTCCTTGCGCCAGGCTCGCAGCACGAACTCCAGCCTCTGATCCATGACACTCACCGCTTTCCAAGGCATCTTCCCTCACCCTCCACGGGTGAGGCCCTGCTCCGCGAGTGTCAGGGATGTCCTGCTGTACAACTGTAGAGGATCTCATGCTACCGTACATCGCGTAATCGCCGCCTCCGGGGGGCGGCCACCCTTCGACTCCGCTCAGGGCAGGCTCGGGCCGCCCCTACCAAGGGAGGCGGAGGGAGGCGGAGGGGCGGTTGCACAGCCGAGGCGGCTGTGCCACAAGGGAAGGCGGAGGCGAGTGAGAGGGGGGAGGGAGGATCGCACAGCCGGGCCTCCTTCGCCAAGCCTGCTTCGCCAAGGCTACGCAGGCCGTTGGGCTACGGAGCCCAAGGGGCTCATTCGGCAGGCTCATGGTGTACGGCTGTGCCACGACGGAAGGCACAAACCAGGGCTTGTGCCCCACGCGGAGGAGCGACCCCCTCAGGGGCCGAGGCCCGACATGAGTGTCGGGCCCACCCGGAGGGAGAGGGGAGGCTTTGTCGTGTGAGGGGCCAAGAGTGCATTGACAGCGATAGTATCAAGGTTTATAATAGCGCCGAAACAAGCAGAATACCAGTCAGAGGGCCAGTAGGCCCGGTTTCGGGCCGGACTGCTGCTTGAGCGCCGGAAAGCCAATTCTGTGCACGGAGGAATGCGGAGATGCCCAAGGTGATCGGGATAGACCTGGGGACGACGAACTCGGTGGTCGCTGTGATGGAGGGCGGCGAGCCGACTGTCATCACCAATGCGGAAGGGAGCCGGCTCACGCCGTCGGTGGTGGCGTTCACCAAGACCGGCGAGCGCCTGGTGGGCCAGCCGGCCAAGCGGCAGGCGGTCATCAACTCGGAGAACACGGTGTACTCGATCAAGCGCTTCATGGGGCGGCGCTACGCGGAGATCGAGACCGAGCGGAGCATGGTGCCGTTCAAGGTGGTCTCGGGCAAGAACGATATGGCGGTGGTGGAGGTCCAGGGCCGGCAGTACACGCGCGAGGAGATCTCGGCGATGGTCCTGCAGAAGTTGAAGACCGACGCCGAGGCGCACCTGGGGGAGAAGGTGACGCAGGCGGTCATCACCGTGCCCGCCTACTTCAACGACGACCAGCGCGCGGCCACCAAGAACGCCGGCGAGATCGCCGGGCTCGAAGTGCTGCGCATCATCAACGAGCCGACGGCCGCCTCGCTGGCCTACGGCGCCGACAAGAAGAGCGAGGAGAAGATCGTGGTCTGGGACCTAGGCGGCGGCACCTTCGACGTGTCGGTGCTGGAGGTCGGCGAGGGCGTGTTCGAGGTGAAGTCCACCAGCGGCGACACCCACCTGGGCGGCGACGACTGGGACGAGCGCATTGTGAACCACATCGCCGACGAGTTCCAGAAGAGCCAGGGCATTGACCTGCGCCAGGACCGGCAGGCGCTGCAGCGGCTGCGCGAGGCGGCGGAGAAGGCGAAGGTGGAACTCTCGAGCACGGTGCAGACGAGCATCAACCTGCCCTTCGTGACGGCGGATTCAAGCGGGCCGAAGCACCTGGACACGTCGCTTACGCGGGCCAAGTTCGAGGAGATCACGGCCGATCTGCTGGAGCGGTGTGTGGGCCCCTTCAAGCAGGCCATCGCGGACGCCAAGCTCGGCGAGGGCGAGGTGGACGAGGTGATCCTGGTGGGCGGGGCGACGCGCATGCCCGCCGTGCAGGAACTCGTGAAGAAACTCACCGGCAAGGAGCCGAACAAGAGCGTGAACCCCGACGAGGTGGTGGCCGTGGGCGCGACGATCCAGGCCGGCGTGCTGGCGGGAGAGGTGAAGTCGGTGGTGCTGCTGGACGTCACGCCGCTCTCGCTGGGGATCGAGACGCTGGGCGGGGTGATGACGAAGTTGATCGAGCGCAACACGACCATCCCCACGCGCAAGACGGAGGTCTTCACGACGGCCGCCGACGGGCAGACGGACGTCGAGGTGCACGTGCTGCAGGGCGAGCGCGAGATGGCGAGCGACAGCCGCACCCTGGGGCGGTTCCACCTGACGGGTATCCCGCCGGCGCCGCGCGGCGTGCCGCAGATCGAGGTGACGTTCGACATTGACGCCAACGGGATCGTGAACGTAAACGCCAAGGATCGCGGCACGGGCAAGGAGCAGAGCATCACCATCACCGGGTCCAGCCAGTTGGACAAGGGCGAGATAGACGGGATGGTCAAGGACGCCGAGGCCCACGCCGAGGAGGACCGCCAGCACCGCGAGCAGGCCGAGACGCGCAACCGCGCAGACCAACTCGTGTACACCACCGAGCGGTCGCTCAAGGACCTGGGCGACAAGGTGCCGGCGGACCTGCGCTCGGAGATCGAGGGCGCCATCGAGGAGACCAAGAAGGCGGTGGAGAGCGGCGACGCCGAGCGCATCCGCACCGCCTCCGATGCGCTGCAGCAGGCGACGTTCAAGTTGTCGGAGATCGTGTACAAGCAGACGGCCGACGCGGGCGCCGGCGCCCAGGCGGGCCCCCAGCCGGGCGCCGGCGAGCAGCCGCCCGGTGAGGGCGGCGGAGGCGGCGAGGGCGACGACGGCGTGATAGACGCCGAGTACACGAAGAGCGACGAATAGGGCGATGCTCCGGGACCCCTGGGATCCGTTCGGTGAGATGAACGCGCTGCGGCGGCGCGTGAACCGCGCGTTCGACGAGATGCTGGCGCGCTCGCGGCAGGCGGCGGGCCCGGCGGTTCCGGCCGCGTGGGCGCCGCTCGTGGACATTCTCGAGACGGAGGAGGCGCTGGTCTTCCGCGCCGAGATCGCGGGCGCGAAGATGGAGCACCTGGAGATCGAACTGGACGGCAACACCCTGACCCTGAGCGGCGAGCGCACGCCGCGCGACGAGGCCGCGGCCTACCTGCGGGTCGAGCGCCCGCAGGGGCCGCTGCGGCGGTCGTTTACGATCGGAGTGCCCGTGGACCCGGCCGGGGCGAAGGCGACCTACCGCGACGGGCTGCTGGAGGTCGTGCTGCCCAAGTCGCGGGAGTCCAGGCCCAGGCGGGTGACGGTGCCGGTGGAGTGATGGCGGCGAAGGACTACTATAAGATCCTGGGCGTGGGCCGGAACGCCGACGACAAGGAGATCAAGCAGGCGTACCGCCGGCTCGCCCGCAAGTTGCACCCCGACGTCAACCCGGACGACAAGAAGGCCGAGGAGCGCTTCAAGGACGTCAGCGAAGCGTACGAGGTGCTCAGCGACAAGAAGAAGCGCGCCCAGTACGACCGCTTCGGCCATCTGGGCGAGGGGTGGGAGCACGGCCACGCGCACCCGGGCGGCGAGCCGGGAGGCTTCACCTGGCACACCGTCAGGGACGCGGACTTCGACCTGGGGGGCAGCCGGGGCGACCTGGGCGATGTGTTCGAGATGTTCTTCGGCGCAGGCCGCGGGCCCGGCCCGCGCGGGCGCGCCCCCCGCGGCCGGGACATCGAGTATGAGGTCGAGTTGGACCTGCGCGAGGCCTTCGCCGGAACGACGCGCCAGGTGACGCTGGCCGGGCCCAACGGGTCGCGCAAGCGGCTGGACGTGAAGATCCCGCCGGGCGTGGACACGGGCTCGCGGGTGCGGATGGCGGGCGAGGGCGGCCCGGGGCCGGGCGGCGGCCCGGCGGGCGATCTCTTTCTGATCACCAAGGTGAAGGCCGACCCGTTCTTCGAGCGGCGCGGCGACGACCTGCACTGCACCGTGCCGGTGAGTTATGCGGAGGCGGCGCTGGGGGCAAAGATCCCGGTCCCGACCATGAAAGGACAGGTGACGGTGACCGTGCCGGCGGGGAGTTCGTCGGGGCGCTCGCTGCGGCTGAGCGGGCTGGGGATGCCGCGGCTGCGGGGCGGCGCGGGCGACCAGTACGTGCGCCTGCGCGTGGTGGTGCCCAAGAGCGTGACGCCCGAGGAGAAGGAGTTGATCGAGCGCCTGGCGGCGCTGCGTAAGGAGGACCCGCGCGCCGGCCTGCGGGTGTGAGCGGGCCGCGCCGGGGCGGAGCAGAGAGACGCGAGATGGTGACCGACCGAGACGAGCCCGTCTACGTAATCAGCGTGGCATCGCGGATTCTGGAACTGCATCCGCAGACCCTGCGCATGTACGAGCGGGCGGGGCTGCTCTGCCCGCGCCGGTCGCAGGCCAACATCCGGCTCTACTCGGACGACGACCTGGAGCGGGTGCGCCAGATCCAGCACCTGACCCGACAGTTGGGCGTGAACCTGGCCGGGGTGGAGATCATCCTGGACCTGCTGGAGAAGATGGACGCGCAGCGCCGGCGCATGGAGGCGGAGATGCGCCGCACGCGCCGGGAGATTGAGCGCGAACTGCGCGAGGAACTGCTGGGCGACGCGGAGGCCGCGGCAGGCGCCGATGAATGATGAAGCGTGAGTGAGGCACTGAAGGCATGAACCTGGAGAAGTTCACCGATCGCGCCAAGGAGGCGCTGATGCTGGCCCAGCAGGTGGCGCAGCGGCATCAGCACACCCAGATAGACACCGAGCACCTGCTGCTGGCGCTCATCGAGCAGCCCGAGAGCGTGGCCATCAAGATCATGGACCGCGCCGGCGTGGATCACAACGCCGCGCGCCGCGCCGTGGAGGCGGTGCTGGCGCGCACCCCCAAGGTCACGGTGAGCGGGCCGCAGGGCCCCCAGGCGCAGATCTACGTCACGCCCGCCCTCAACCAGATCGTGAGCCAGGGCGCCCCGGCCCAGGCCGAGCGGCTGCACGACGACTTCGTCGCCGTCGAGCACCTGCTGCTGGCGCTGCTGGAGGGGCCGGGCGGGGCCTCGGCCATCCTGCGCGAGCACGGCCTGGCCCAGGAGGCGGTGGACAAGGCGCTCATCGAAATCCGCGGCAGCCAGAGCGTCACCGACGAGCAGGCGGAATCGAAGTACCAGGCGCTGGAGCGCTTCAGCCGCGACCTCACCGAGTTGGCGCGCGAGGGCAAGTTGGACCCGGTCATCGGCCGCGACGAGGAGATCAAGCGCGTGATCCAGGTGCTGTCGCGCCGCACCAAGAACAACCCGGCCCTCATCGGCGACCCCGGCGTCGGCAAGACGGCGGTGGTCGAGGGCCTGGCCCAGCGCATCATCGCCAACCAGGTGCCCGACACGCTCAAGGACAAGCGCCTCATCGCGCTCGACATGGGCGCGCTGGTCGCGGGGTCCAAGTTCCGCGGCGAGTTCGAGGAGCGGCTCAAGGCCGTGATGGACGAGATCCGCAAGGCCCAGGGCCGGATCGTGCTCTTCATTGACGAACTGCACACGGTGGTGGGCGCGGGCGCGGCGGAGGGCGCGATAGACGCTTCGAACATGCTCAAGCCGGCGCTGGCGCGGGGCGAGTTGCAGTGCATCGGCGCCACCACGCTGGACGAGTACCGCGAGCACATCGAGAAGGACTCGGCGCTGGAGCGCCGCTTCCAGCCCGTGGTCGTGGGCGAGCCCAGCGAGGAGGCGACCGTCGCCATCCTGGAGGGCCTGCGCGAGCGCTACGAGGAGCACCACCACGTGAAGATCGGCGACGACGCGCTCAAGGCGGCGGCGCACCTGTCGGCGCGCTACATCAGCGACCGCTTCCTGCCCGACAAGGCCATTGACCTGGTGGACGAGGCGGCCTCGAAACTGCACATCGAGTCCTCTTACGTGCCCGGCGACATCGCGGAGATGGAGAAGGAGATCGGCGACCTGGAGCAGGAGCGCGAGCAGGCGGCGCTGGGCCAGGAGTACGAGAAGGCGGCCCAACTGAAGCAGGAGATCGAGCGGCGCCGCGCCGACCTGGCCGAGCGCCGGGAGACCTGGGATCGCGACCGCGGCGCCAGCGAACCCGCGGTGACCGAGGAGCAGATCGCCCAGGTGGTGTCGTCGTGGACGGGCGTTCCCGTGTCGCGGATGCTGGAGGGCGAGAGCGAGAAGCTGCTGCGCATGGAGGAGACGCTGCACCGGCGCGTCATCGGCCAGGACGAGGCGGTCAACGCCGTGTCGGAGGCCATCCGGCGGGCGCGCGCGGGCCTCAAGGACCCCAAGCGGCCCATCGGGTCGTTCATCTTCCTGGGGCCGACGGGCGTGGGCAAGACGGAACTGGCGCGCGCGCTGGCCGAGTTCCTCTTCGACGACGAAGAGGCGGTGGTGCGCATTGACATGTCCGAGTACATGGAGAAGCACGCCGTGTCGCGGCTGATCGGCGCGCCGCCGGGCTACATCGGCTACGAGGAGGGCGGCCAGTTGACCGAGGCCGTGCGCCGGCGGCCCTACCGCGTCGTGCTGCTGGACGAAGTCGAGAAGGCCCACCCGGACGTGTTCAACATCCTGCTCCAGGTGCTGGAGGACGGCCGGCTGACCGACAACACGGGGCGGACCGTGGACTTCAAGAACACGGTGGTCATCATGACCAGCAACGTGGGCAGCGAATGGGCGCGGCCGCTGGGCTTCGGGCTGACGAGCGAGGGGCGGGCGGACGACGAGGGCTACGAGCAGATGAAGTCGCAGATGCTGGAGGAACTGCGGCGGGTGATGCGCCCGGAACTCCTCAACCGCATTGACGAGATCATCGTCTTCCACGCGCTCTCGCGGGGCCAGATCGAGCGGATCGTGGGGCTCATGATCGGGCAGGTCGAGGCCCGGCTCGCCGAGCGCAACCTGCGCCTGCAACTGAGCGACGCGGCGCGCGACCTGCTGGCCCGGGAGGGCTTCGACGAGACCTACGGCGCGCGGCCCCTGCGCCGCACCATCCAGCGCCTCGTCGAGAATCCCATCTCGAAGGGCATCCTCGAGGGCCAGTACCGCGAGGGCGACACCATCGTCGTGGACGCCGAGGAGGGGGAGATCGTGACGCGGCTCTTCGTGCCGGCGGGGGCGAAGAAGGCGTGAGGCCCGGCGGGTGATGGGTGAAGCCGGGGCGCTGCAACTAGGCGCGGCGTTCGGCTCCCCTTCGCTCCGCTTGCTGCCGGGGAGCCTTTTGCCCCGGCCAGTCTCTAGGCTTCGGGCTGTGGCGCGGCGTCCGACGCGCCGGCCAGGTTTCGAACCACCTCGGGCAGGTCCTTGAGCCGGGCGATCTCGGCGTCGGGCGCGGGATCCCCGGGTTCGAGCGTCTCGTCGGACCGGTTGACCCAGACCGTGCGCATGCCGACGGCCTTCGCGCCGGCGATGTCCTCCTGCAGCGCATCCCCCACGAAGACGGCCTCGGCCGGCGCGCAGCCGACCTTCTCGGCGGCCAGCCCGAAGACGGCGGGGGCGGGCTTGCCGTAGCCGACCTCGCTCTCGATGAGGATGGCGGCGAAGACGGGCAGCAGGTCCAGCGCCTCGAGTTGCTCGCGCTGCACGTCGCCGGGGCCGTTGGTGACCAGGCCCAGGCGGTAGTCCCGGGCGAGGTCCTTGAGCGCGGGCAGGGCGTCGGGGAAGAGCGAGATGGTCTGGTCGCGGGCCAGGCCGTAGCGCGCGGCGACGGCGCGCGCCAGCAGGGGGCTGGCGATGCCGCAGCGCTGCAGGGCGCGCTCCCAGGTGAGGTGGCGGAGTTCGATGCCGCTGCGGTTGGCGTAGAGGCTCTCGCCGACCTGGGCCGCCTCGCGCGCGAGGTCGGCGCGCACGTGGTGGTAGGCCTCCTGCAGGCCGCCCGTGGTGAGGGTCGGGTTGCGGTCGGCGGCGTAGTCGGCGGCCTGCGAGAGCGACCATCGGGCGCTCTGCGAGTAGTCGGAGAGCGTGTCCTCCAGATCGAACAACACCGCGCGGATCATGTCACTGTCTATTCCAGCGGGGCGCCCGGCTCCCCTGTCTGAATCGGCGCCCCACCCGCGCCGCGGCCGGCCGGCCGGCGCTCGTCACGGGGCCGTCTCGGCGGGCGGTCCGGCGGGCGCGGCGGGCTGCGCCTGCCGGGCGCGCTCCAGGGCCTTGCGCAGGGCCTCGATTTCGGCGCCGAAGCCGGCCCAGTCGCCCTCCTTGAGTTTCTGCTGCGCCGCGTCGTGGCGGCGCAGCGCCTCGTCAATGAGGGCCCTCACCTCGTCGCTGGGGGCCGGCGCCGGCGCGACCGCCTCCGGCGTGGGCTCCGGCCCGGGGGCGACGGCGCCACCCAGCAGGGCCGTCAGGGCCCCTTCCAGCGTGTCCGCCCACTGCACGCGGCCGCCCGTGCCCACGGTGGTGCCGACGATGACCTTGGTGAGTTCGGGGATCTCGCCGGCCTGGGCCTTGAGGAAGATGGGCTCCACGTAGAGCAGCGAGTCGGCCATGGGGATGACCAGCAGGTTGCCGCGGATGACGTCGGAGCCGGCGCCCTTCCAGAGCGTGAACTTGCCGCTCATCTCGTCGTCCTGGTCTATCATCGCCTCGATCTGGTTGGGGCCCAGGACCAGTTTGTCCTTGGGGAAGGCGTAGACGAGCAGATCGCCGTAGTCGCCGCCGTCGCACTTGGCGCACATCCAGGCGATCATGTTCTGCTTGGTGGAGGGCGTGAAGGGCAGCAGCAGGATGAACTCCGGCTCGGGGTGCCCGGGCAGCCGCATGATGACGTAGTAGGCCTCCATGCGGCCGGGCTCGCCCTGCTGGCGCCAGTTGGCCTCGCCCTTGCCCGCCTTCTCGCGGGCGATGACCCACTTGTCCTCCTTCTGGTAGAAGACATCGGGATCTTTCATGTGGTAGACGGCGTACTTGTCGGCCTGGGCGTTGAAGAGGTCCTCGGGGTAGCGGATGTGGCGGCGCAGGTCGGTCGGCATCTGGGAGAAGTCGGTGAAGAGGTCGGGGAAGATCTTGGCGTAGGTGCGCAGCAGGGGATCGTCGGGGTCCACCGCGTAGAAGGTGATGCTGCCGTCGTAGGCGTCGGTGACGACCTTGACGGAGTTGCGGATGTAGTTGAACGCAACTTGGGGCATGCGGTAGGGCTCGGAATAGGGCATGCGGTCGGAGATGGTGTAGGCGTCGTGGATCCAGGAGAGGCGGCCGTCGTCGCGGATGACGATGTAAGGGTCGTAGTCGAAGAGCAGGAAGGGGGCGATGGCCTGGGCGCGCTCGGCGACGTTGCGTCGAATCAGGATGCGGCTGTCGTCCTTGATGGTGTTGGTGATGACGAGGTTGAGTTCCTTGAAGTGGACGGCCATGGCGGCGCGCACGGCGGAGCGGCCCACGGGAATGCCGCCGCTGCCCGAGTACACGGTGTAATCGGTCTTCTTGCCGGTGGCGTAGTCTATCTCCTTGATGCCCTGGGCGCGGACGATGCTGTAGTCAATGGGGGTGTCGCCGGCCTGGTAGTAGATGGCTGGGCGGGTGATCTCGAGGCGCTCGATCTCGGTGGCGGGCGGGATGTCGCTGACCCAGAACTCGGGCTGCCCGCCCTGGGCCACGCGGTTCACCGGCGACGCCACGACGCCGTAGCCGTGCGTGAAGAGTTGGTGGCGGTTCTGCCAGGTCTGCTCGGGCAGGTCGGCCAGGGCCAGTTCCCGCGCGGCCAGCATGACCTGGCGGTAGTCGCCGTTCATCTGGTAGCGGTCAATGTCCACCTCGGGCAGCACGTAGTAGGGCCGCAGTTCCTGCAGTTGCTTGTAGGTCGTGCGCAGGGGGCGGTAGTCCCAGAGGCGGATGTTGTTGATGGTGCCGGGCTCGTCTTCGACGTCCTGGCGGCTGAGGGCGCGCTCGGGCACGAAGCGCTCCTCCTGGATGCGGTCGAGGCCGTAGGCGAACCTGGTGAACTTGATGTTGTGGGCGATGAACTCACGCTCGCGCTCCAACTCGTTGGGCGTCACCTGCAAGCGCTGGATGAGGGCGGGATAGACGCCGCTGACCAGGATGGAGGCCACGATCAGGAATCCGATGCCGAAGGCGGGGAGCCAGAGGCCGCGGAAGCGGATGTTGATCAGGACGAGCAGGGCGCAGAAGACGGCGATCGCCATCAGGATGTAGAAGGCCAGGAGTTGGGCGTGCACGTCGGTGTAGGAGGCGCCGTAGATGATCCCCCTCGGCGAATAGAGCAGCCCGTAGGCGTTGAGCAGGTAGCCCACCGCCTTGACCAGGAGCACCGCGCCCAGAAGGGCCGAGATGTGGGCCTTGACGTGGGGGGCCAGGGCCGGCACGCCGCCGAGGGTGCGGATCGCCTTGGCCAGGTAGTGCACGCCCACCGCCACCACGAGCACCGCGATGAGCGCGACGTAGAGCCAGTTCCAGACGTACTGGTAGAAGGGAAGCCGGAAGACGTAGAAGGAGAGGTCCTTGTGGAAGATGGGGTCTTGCTGGCCGAAGGAGGTGGCGTTCTGGAACCAGAGCAGTTTGTGCCAGTGGGTGGCGGCCGCCTCGCCCACCCAGAACGAAATGACTACCGAGAAGATGACGAGCCCCCAGATCAGGTAGCGGGCGACGTAGCGCTCCATCGCCTCGCCCATCTGCCGGCGGAACTGGCTCTCGGCCTCGTACCAGTCGGCGCGGGGAGCCAGCCTGCTGGCCAGCAGGGTATTGCCCGCCACGAGGACCAGAAAGGCCAGGCCGAAGACGACGCCCATGCGGACCTTGGCCCAGAGGATGGTCCAGAAGATGGCGCGCTGCTTGACCTCGCCGAACCAGAGCCAGTCCACGTAGAAGCGCACCAGCGCCGGCATGGCCCAGAAGAGGCCCAGGACAAGGAAAACGACGATACCCCAGAAGATGGCCCGTCTGCGCATAGCATGCCTCCTGGCCCCGGCCTCTCGGCCCGGGGCAAGACGGCCTTCCACGGCGCTGGTAGGTAGTCCTGCCCGCCGGCCGCCCCGGGGCAGGAGACGGCAGGGAAGGCGTGGAACCCGTTTGGGTGAAATCTTCACATGACATTCATAGGGCGTTCACGATTTCCGGGTAACTTATCTATGGTTCGTCCCCCGGCCCCGGATGAGGCCGGGTTTGGTGTGTAAAGGAGGGGTGTCTGCGTGGAGACAGTGGTCTCGATTCAGGGCCTGACCAAAGTGTACCGGTCGCTGGGCGCCAGCCGCGGCGTACTCGCCCTAGACGATCTCAATCTGGAGATCAACCAGGGTGAGATGTTTGCCATCGTGGGGCCCAACGGTTCGGGCAAGACGACCACGCTCAAGATTCTGACGGGGCTGCTCTTCCCGACCGCGGGCACGGCCACGATCTTCGGCCGCAGGGTCTCGGACATCGAGGTCAAGCGGCGCATCGGGTTCATGCCCGAGGCCCCCTACTTCTACGACCACCTGACGGGCAACGAACTGCTGCACTACTACGCCAGCCTGTTCGGCATTCCCAAGCGGGCGCGCGAGGAGCGGATAGACGAACTGCTCACCCTGGTGGGCATGCAGGAGCGGCGGGCGATGCCGCTGCGGCAGTACTCGCGGGGGATGCTGCAGCGGATCGGGCTGGCGCAGGCGCTCATCAACGATCCCGAATTGCTGATCCTTGACGAACCCACCTCGGGGCTGGATCCCATCGGGGCCTACCAGATTCGGGGGCTCATCAGCGAAATGCGGCAGCGCGGCAAGACGGTGCTGCTCTGCTCGCACCTGCTCAACGAGGTGGAGGCGATATGCGACCGGGTGGGGGTGCTGCACCGGGGGAGCCTGCTGGCCGTGGGCCGCGTGGACGAGTTGCTGCCGGAGGGAGACGCGACGCGCATCGTCGCCTCGGGGGTGACGGAGGCGGCGCTGGAGAAGATCCGCGAGGTGGTGCGGGCCGAGGGGGGCGAGGTGCGCGAGGTGGGCGGCGAGCGCGGCACGCTGGAGGACTTCTTCATCGAGAAGGTGAGGGGTGGGCAGCAGGAGCAGGAGCAGGAGGATTAGATGCGCGCGATTGGAGCGATCGCGAAGAACACCATTGCGGAGGCGCTGCACCGGATCTTCGTGCAGACGGTGCTGGCCTTCGCGGTGCTCTTCATCGTCGGGGGCACGTTCCTCAGTTACCTGGGGCCGGGCATGGAGGAGAAGGTGCTCCAGGACCTGGGGCTGAGCATCATCACGCTCTTCTCGATGCTGATGGCGATCTTCATCGGGGTGGGGCTCATCCAGCCGGAGGTCGAGCGGCGCACGGTCTACGCGCTGCTGGCCAAGCCCGTGCGGCGGCACGAGTTCGTGCTGGGGAAGTTCCTGGGCGCGCTGGTGGTGATCGCCGGGTGCGTGTGGCTGATGGGCGGGGTGTTCGTGCTGGCGATCTTCGCCAAGCAGCACGTCTGGCAGCCGGCGCTCCTGTCGGCGGTGGCGATCCTGCCGCTGGCGGCGGCCATTATGATGGCGGTCGTGATGCTCTTCTCGACCTTCACCTCGAGCCTGCTCTCGGTGCTCTTCGGGTTCGTGGTGTGGGGGATCGGGTTCTCGCAGAGCACGCTCGAATACCTCGGGGAATCCACCGAGAACCGCTTCTCGCGCACCATGATCGGCGTGATCAACACGGTGCTCCCCGACTTCGGCAACTTCGACTGGCGCCTCATCATCGTCGAGGAACTCAACCTCATCACGCCCGACGTGATGCTCAAGATCATCGGCTACGGCCTGGCCTACGTCGCCGTGGTGCTGGCGCTCACCATCGTGGTCTTCAACGAGAAGCAGTTCTGATCCGGTATACGCCATGCTCGACCGACGCGCAAAACGCATCCTCCTGGCGGCGACCTTCGTCGTCTGGATCTTGATCTTCCCGCTGCAGGCCAACATCGCGCGCACGGCGCGGGTGGACCCCGGCCAGACCTATGTGCCCGAACTGCGCGAGGGCGGCACCATCGCCATCCTCGCCAGCCTGGGCGGCTTCCGCAGCATGGCCTCCAACATGCTGTGGCTCAAGGCCGACGACTACTTCCACCAGGGCGCCTCGGGCTGGTACAAGGTGATGCCCACGCTGCGGGCCATCACCCAGCTCGACCCCCACTTCATCGAGGCCTGGGAACTGCTGGGCTGGCACATCGGCTACAACATGTACGTGGCCGCGCCTCCGGCCGAGCGCGACGGCTGGGCCCAGTCGGCCATCGAGTGCTACCGCGAGGCCGTCCGCCTCAACCCCAACAACTGGCAGGTCCAGCAGGCCCTGGCCTGGTACTACCAGGACCGCCTGATGGATTACTACAAGGCCATCCCCGAGTGGATCGCCACCAGCGAGAAGCCCGGCGGCCTCAGCCAGCACTACGTCGTGCTCCACCCCCTGGCCCACTGCTACGAGGACACCTGGCAGATCACCAAGGCCGTCGAGGTCTGGAAGTGGTGCCTGGAACTCGATCCCGAGGACGCGGTCGCCCAGCGCGCCATTGACTGGTGGGCCGACCACAAGAACGACCGGCCCTACCTGCGCCAACTGCTGGCCGACCGCAACGCCAAGCGCGCGGAGCGGGGCCTGCCCCCCATGGAGCCGCCCTACGACCTCGACACGGAGCCCGTGCGCTGATCGCGCGCGGCGCCGCGCCGCCTCGCCCTTGACGTCCGCGCCCCGCATCTGGTATCCGTAGGCCGCCATGGGCTCCCTCTCCCACGCGCGCATCGGCACCGACGAGTCGGGCAAGGGCGACTACTTCGGCTACCTCGTGGTCGCCGCCGTCTTCGTGGACGACGCGATGGAGTCGGCGCTGGAGGACCTGCGCGTGCGCGACAGCAAGCGCGTCTCGGACCGCCCGGCGGCGCGCCTGGCGGGCGAGATCCAGCGGCTCTGCCCCCACGCCGTGGTGCGCATCTCGCCCGGCAAGTACAACGAACTCCACGCCAAGATGCGCAACCTGAACCGCCTGCTCGCCTGGGCCCACGCCCGCGCCATCGAGGACGTGCTGGCGCGCCGGCCCTGCCGGCTGGTCATCGCCGACCAGTTCGGCGACGAGGCCCACCTCAAGTCGGCCCTCATGGCCAAGGGCAGGCAGGTGCAACTGGTGCAGATGCCCCGCGCCGAGGCCGACGTCGCCGTCGCCGCCGCCTCGATCGTGGCGCGGGCGGTGTTCCTCGATACGCTGCAGCGGCTCTCCGACCAGGTGGGCGTGCCGCTGCCCAAGGGGGCGGTGCACGTCGTCGAGGCCGCCAGGGAGGTCGTCGCCAAGGGCGGCCGCGAGGCCCTGGCCAAGGTGGCCAAACTCCACTTCAAGACCACCCGGCAGGTGCTGGGCCAGTAGCAGCCGACGGGCGGCGGGGGACGCCCGCGGTGGCCCCCGGACGTCCCCCCCCCGGCCGTTGTGGTCGGCTATTCGATGTGCAGGAACTTGGAGACGAAGGGGGACTCGCCCCGGCTGCGCCGGGCGAAGTGCCCCGAGGGCTCCTCGCCCAGGAACTCGGCAAACCAGGCCTCGTGCTCGATCTCCTCGTTCAGGATGGCCACCACCAGTTCGTGGGTGCGGGGGTCCTTGCCGACCGTCATCTTGGCGATCGCCGAGTAGCCCCGCACGGCACACCGCTCGGCCTCGACCAGCACCCGCAGGATCGCCTTGACGTCGGTGGGATCCTCGGGCAGCCGCGCCGGCGGGCAGGCCGAGCAGTCGTGGAAGTCGTTCATGTTGTCGGGCAGCCGCCCGCCGAGTTCGTAGATGCGCGGCACCAGCGCCTCGAAGTGGTTGCGGTCCTCGATGCGGGCGTCCTCTGCGATCTGCTTGATCCCCTCTCCCTCCAAGCCGATCAGGTTCACCCGCAGGATCGTGTAGTAGTAGAAGGTGGTGAGTTCCGCCGCCGCGTTCTTCACCAGCAGGTCCACCAGTTTGTCCACGTCCACTCCGGCCTTCTCGACCATCTCACGCGCTACGCGAGCCATTTCGTTTTCCTCCTTTGTCTCGCTTGTTGTGGGGATTCGTTCGTTTCGGTCCTCGCAACTCGGCTTCTCGGTCCAGGCATCACCTCCCCGGGCCGGCGGCCTCCCGCCGGCGCATGTCTGACACGACTCGTACCTATGTAGATATCATTCCTATCAAGACCCACAAAAAGAAGCCCCCTCAGTCCCCGCCTCCTCTCCCCTTGGTGCAGCGGGAGCACAGGCCGCGCAGTTCCACGTGGGTGGATCGCACCTTGCCCCACGACCTCACCGGTCCGGGGACCCGGGGATGATCGAGGTGCTTCGCCTCGAAGTCGCGCACCAGGCCGCACCGGCTGCACACGAAGTGATGGTGCTGCTCCATGTTGGCGTCGAAGCGCAGTCGATCCGGGTCTGTGCGCACCAGCGAGGCAAGGCTCAGATCCACCAGCAGCCAGAGGGTCCGATAGACCGTGTCGCGCGAGAC
>Ga0180434_10005229_pt1 | contig 15418 bp, 23 predicted proteins | sample SS_ome_7_FD_132453 | JGI IMG/M metagenome (GOLD analysis project Ga0180434, IMG submission 132453) | Hypersaline lake sediment archaeal communities from the Salton Sea, California, USA - SS_1_D_2 metaG | ecosystem: Environmental > Aquatic > Non-marine Saline and Alkaline > Hypersaline >...
ATCCCATTTTCATCAAAAACAAATGTAATCATTCGTGGATTAGATGATATACAAGAGCATGAAAAATTTGCTTTGTTTTTTTCATTTATATTTTTAATTCCTGTGATTAAAGGATTTTCATTATAATTTGGTTTTCCGAATAGATAACCAAGAATAAACCCGATTGTTAATAAAACAAAAAAAATTATAATCCATAAGAAAATTATTTTACTCTTCATCCTCCTCTTCGGATTCTTCATCAGAATTTTCCTCCTCTTCATCATCATCCATATCTTCTAAAGAGCTTGTTTCTGATTCCAATAATTCGTTTCTTTTTTCCATAGCTTCTGTTTTTCTTTCTTCTAATTCCAATCGTTTTTTCCAATATTTTTCCATTGTCATTTCTTTTTTTGGCATTTTCAATTTTTTTTGTTACACCCCCTTTCAAATTAATTTTTACTATCTTTTTTTTTTCACTTTCATCAAAATTTAAGGGAAGTATAAACTTTTCCACATCTAATAATCTTCCATCATCAAGCTCAATTTTATTTGATATTTCACCTTTTAAAAGTTTTTTACTATTTTTTTTTATTGTTCTTTGTTTTAAAAATCCATAAAATCTTGCCCATAGAATCCCACTTATAAAAGATAACACTATTGCAATTAAAATATATATAATTAATATTATTATTAACATTTTATTCTATATTAGCTATTCCTGAATTTACATTTTGAAGATTTTTTGTAGCTTCAACAATTTTATCCGAAGCCGATGATAAAGCATCTCCAATTGGTTTCATTTGTTCAATTAAAATTCCTGACCTCCAAAAGAAGAACCACATCATTGCAATAAACATTATTGCAACAATAATAATTGTTATAACATTTGAATATTCTTTCCACCAGTTTACTTGTTTGTCTTTATAATTCCTTTTTATTATTTCAGTTAAATTTACAAAAGCATATCTTGTATCCCTATGATCATAATTTGCAATTGCTATTGTATTATCTTCTGGATGCATTGATAAATCAAAATTAATCCATTCTCCATTTTCTGCAATACAAAACCAATATTTATTTTTTCCCATACTTCTTGTTGGTCTTGCAAGATAAATCCTTTTATTTTGAAGAAAATACAAACTTATATTAGTATCGGGAACAAATAGTTCCATAGCATAATCAACACTATTTAGTTGGAGTTTTCCATTAGAAACAACAAAAATTAAAATTTGATTTTTAAATTTTAATTTTTTAAATTTTTTATAATAAATCCAATATCCAAAAATCCCAACAGTTACTATTATTATAAAAACAAATATTACAATAAGAATAGAACCAAGAAATCCAGAGAAGGATACTCCTTCCAATAAGTCTGGTGCATTTAAATCAGATAAAAATGACATTTCCTCTATTTCCTATTTTAATAAAAAATAAGAAATTATAGTTTATAAATGTTACTTTATTTTAAATGTTAACAAAAAAAGAAAAAAAAAGAAAAAGAAAAAATTTAACCTAATTCAGCACTACTGCTTCCTCTGAACCTTGATGAACCACCAATTCTTCCACTTCCTACACTTTCCCCACCAGACATCTTCAGTAATCTTGAAACAGCAAATCCAAGTATGAATAACAATACAAGCAATAATAATGCTATTCCTACAATAGTCCCTGTTACTGGTAATTGTTTCCCTACATTAGTTGCAGATCTTGTGTAGTTGTGGATTATGTTGTCTGTGTCAATTTGTCCTGAACTATCATATAACAAGGTTCCTGACACATTAACACCAACCCCATTATATTCTGTTCCTGCAACAGCACTTATATTTCCACCATTAATAGTGTAGTTCGCAGAATCAATAATTACTCCATCAGTTGCATTGGCAATAGTCATTCCTGAAAGAGATGGATTAATTTTTCCTGTTAAGTCTGTTACATTTTTTGATTCTGTTTCGTTAAGGGTAATTGTTCTAACAGAGATTACCTCTGAGTCTGAACTGAATCCAACATTACCTGATAAATTCCCAAACAAAATAGCAAGGATAAGTAAGATTAATGCGATTATTCCACCAACCATAACCCATCCTATAATTGTTCTTCCTCCTTCAGGCATCATGTTTTTAGCCATATTCCTTTTTTTAAACCTCCTTTCAACTCTATAACTTTTAAAAATTATATATAATTCATAGTTTATAAATGTAAGTTAACATAAAAAAATTTAATGTTAACACTTAGGATTTTCCTGTAAAAAACCATACCCCTATTATTAATAAACTTACAACTAAAATGTAGGTCATTATTTCAAGGGTTATAAAACCAACAACAGTTCCTATTGTTGATAAAACAAGAATAGCAAAACATCCAACAGCCATAGAACTTAAAATGTTACCATAACCTTTTCTTTGTTTTTCGTTGAAATAAAGGGATGTGGTTATTATCATCCATATTCCCCCAATTATCCATGCCCAAAAATATGGATATGCAGTATTTGGAAGAGAGAGAAGCCCTCCTATTCCAGAAGTAGAGTTTAGACTTGATAAATCAGGATATTCAACTAAAAAGATTAATTTTTCTATCATTAACTTATTACCCCCTTCCATATAGCCCAAATTCCAATTATTATGAAAACTAATATCAATGAACTTATTAAACTTGCAACAAGAGGGTCTACTCCAAGAATTGCTTGTGGAAGTTTAATAAAAATATTCCAAAAACCAACTATTATTGTTTTCATTATCCTTGTTGGAGAAATTATTGATGTTACTTCTAATTCCCCAAATTGTTGTGTTGGGGTTATATTTCCAAAATTGGCAGAAGCTGTTGCTGTTTTGTCTTCTGAAGAAGATAAATTTCCTGATAAACTTTCATAAGTTGAATTTATTAATGAATGATTAGTTATTGGAAATAAAACACTATTTTCATTTTGAGTTGTAACAATAAATGCCATTACACTAAATACAAGTAAACCTAATATTCCCATAGTTGTCATTAATTTTTTTAAATCCATTATCTTTCATCCTCTTTATTTAATTTCCAAAGAAAGATTATTCCTGATATTAATAACCAAACTCCTCCAGCTAATGTTCCGAATAATGCTCCACTCATTCCACCTATTCCAATAACAATAACCCACCCGATTAACAGAGATAAAACAAGAACTTGTTTGTCATCAGAAAACATTGTTATTAAAAGTAATATTAATAAGAAAGAAAAAAATGCCCCTGTAACAGTTCCAAACCCTGATGATTCTCCTTCCAAATCAATTGAGTCCATTACCATTAAATCTCCATCAACATTTATGTAAACAAATAAAATTCTATCATTTTCAGAAATATCAGAAACATCACAACTTAAAATTCCTGAAGCAGATGTTAAACTGTTTGTGCAAACACTCCTATTTCCAAACTGATTATTTCTTATTACTTCCATTGAGATTGTTTTGGATTCTTGGTCATCTGTTGCAAATGAGAATGAAACTAATTTTGTTGAGTTTGAATAAGTTGGTTTTGAATAAGAAACACCAAATACTTCATCACTATTATAAATTTCATCTTCACTCCCTTTTGCATTTAGATTGATTGTGCATTGTCCTATTGTGTAATCCTGACAAAAAGCAATAATTTTATTGAATGTTGCTAATATATTTCCTTCTGAATCAACCATTATCAAATTGTAAACAACATCATTTCTTACCATGTGAAGAATTGTTTGTCCATTACTATCTGTTAAAGGTATCTCAACAATTTTAAAATCATTGTCCTCTACATATTGACGATATAATTTAACAAGAATCCCTGAAGCAAGTGAATAAGAAGAATCCCTAAAAGTTAATTGAAATTCTGTTGAATCATCAGATTTTAATGAATACAATTTTATATTTTTTGGGATTGTTGTATTTGTTATAATATCATTTAAGAGATGATAATGTTCTTGTGCATAACTTGTATTTGTTTCATTTGCTGTATATTTAATAATTGAATCAACAGAATAATTTACTGTTTCTAATAATGTTCCATTAAAACAAATTCTTGCAGGATTTGTGCTTTCATATTTTTCAGAGTAATTTAAAAAATTAACTGTTCTTGATGAGTCATACATATTTATTTGAATTTCTATTGTTGTATTGATTAATTTGGATTGATTCCCTTCGTCATAAACAGTATAATTATATATTACTGTTGAATAATTTGAACAGTTATCTATTCCAATATTATTTACTGTTTGATTATAAGCAGTTAAATTATAATATTCCCAGCTTCCATTATACAATCCTATCTGCCAGTAAAATGTTAAATTTGTTTTTACATCTACATTTGGAATGGCGAGTGTTCTGTTAAATGAAACTATATTACCATAAATTGTTTGTATCCCTTGATAATTTGTTTGGTTATAAAAAAGACTTGCTTTTGTTGAGGTATATTCACTTGAATTGAAAGAAATATTTACATTAAATAATTCTTTACTTCCTTCTGTTGTTTCTGAATTATATGTTTGGGATTCTTCAATAAATCCAATGTTTAATGTTCTTTCTGTCGCTGAACCAATATTTCCATTATTGTCAGTAGCATTACAACCCCATGTGTGAATCCCCCATTCAATCTCCAGTTCTTTTCCTAAACTAATAGAGGGTGAACTTCCTGTTTCTGTTGCATTTGCATTTCCATCTATAAAGAGAGTTATGTTATCAACTTGTGAACTGTCTATTGCAGAACAATTAAATGTAACTATATTTGAAATTGTATAATTATTACTTGGTGGATTACTTAATGTTACTAATGGGGAAGATTCAAGAGAATATTCAAGTATTGTATCATCTCCTTCTCTTGTGTCATAAAAACTTTCACCATTATTACCCCAAGAAATTGTCTGCATAAGAAAATCATTATCAGTTGGCATAGAATAATTTGTTGAATAGGTTGCATCTGCACAGATATTATACCCATTAGAGACATTAAACTCAAACAAGGAGTTATTAGCATTTCCCATTATGTGCATTATTGTTCCATTTTCTGAAAAGTCAATGTCCCCTATATCACTATCATAACCAGAAACATCAAACCTACAACTCCATGCAGGATTTGATAAGCTCCAATTACTTGAAGCATTTATAATTTCAATAGCATCATCATCATTATCTACACAAAATAAAATACTCCCATCTTCACTCCACTCTAACTCCATTGGAGTTGAACAATTATAATCACTAATTTTAATAGAAGAATCTATTGTGGTTGTGTTTACTAACCATGCAGTTCCCATTGTCCACTTTGTTAAATTCTTAACAGTTCCTGTTGATGTTGTAAAGTAAGTAGTTCCTGTTGGAAGGATCTCCAAACCCCTAACATCATTTACTCCCTGAAGTCCTCCAAATGTTGAAGAAGCAACTGCACTTGAAATATTCCATGTGTCAGTTATGTTCCATTCATTTATTCTATCTCCTGCTCTGTCAATCCAGTAAAATTTAGTTCCATCTGGTTTAATATCACTACCTGCAGGAGTTCCTGAAATAGATACATTCCTTAAATAAGTTGCTCCTGTAACCCTATAAGAAGCCCATTCTAATATTTCAAAACCTTCAATCGTGGGTATCCATTCAATATACTCTCCTGTTTGCGTATCAGTGAACAAACCTAATTTAATATTCTTTGATGGGAGTTCATTCATTTCATTAAATCTTATCCACTCTTTATTAATAACACAAATTTTAGTTCCATTTTTAGAATCGTCACAATATTCTGTTTCTTTTTCATATTTGAACCAGAAATTTTTATTTAAAGTATCATAGTTATTATTAATGTTATATGAATTAATATTCTCAAATAAATTTCCTTCCTTAGCATAATCAATCAAAGTAAACTCTGCAACCTTTGTATCTGATGAAGCAATTAATCCTTCCACAATATAAGGTGAATCTAATTTTAATTCTAATTGTTTTTCATACTTGTCATTTTCTATAACTAACTTCTTCTCATCTGAATAATATGATTTGTATTTATCCTCATTGCTTTCTCTTAAAACAGTTGTTTCTCTTAAACTTTCCCTGTAATTTTCATCACTAATAAATTGTTTAATAACTTCATCTTTATCATCATCACCAAACCATGTAAAAGGATTCCACCACACAGCAGATATGGAACTAATCATTAACATACAAAATAATATCAAAACTAATTTTTTCATTTTAAGCTCCTCTAAGGTAACCTCCTGATTGATACTCTTCCTCTGCTTTTCTTGGAATTGTTGAATGAAATAAAAACATAGCAATTACACCTATTATTACTGAAAAAATATGAAGATTAAGAATAAACATTGATGTTTTTGGAGCATAATCTTCAAGGAATGTTTCATTTGCTTCTGCCAATGCTGAAAGAAAATCACCATAAATACTACTTAAATAAAGACAAAAAATAAAAGCTCCTATTATAATAAATATGTCTAAAATAATCCCCCATTTAGGCATTGTATTTCTCATTATGTATGAAGACAAAAATAATCCAAGAATCATTCCAAATATTATTGAAAGCCCCCACCAATCAGCATTATTTATGAACATTGTATTAAATTGTCCGAAGGAATCATCAGTTACATTTTTCAAATTTACTTGGCCAATTTCAATATCAACATTTAAAGAATTATAAATTTTTGTTGAAATCAATCCTCCAATAAGAATAAAAAGAACACCAATTAATAATATTACAAATAATACAAAAAGCATTATTGTCATTTGTCCTTTTTTACTGATAAATGACATTTTTTGGTATTCCTCCATTATCATCTAAATTAGTATTAAAGTCAATCAAATCTTTTTTCATTAATTTTTTCCATGAAACATGGCGAATTATTAATTCAAAGATTTTTGGATTTGTTAGTTTATCCAATCCATTTTCTTCTCTTTTTTCATTAATATCTTTAAGAGATTCATGAAATTTTACTGGAACTCTCATAAGAATTGTTGGAGAATTTGAATTGTTTTTTGATTTCGTTTTTCTTATTTCCTTCTTTATTTCTTTTAATTCAAATTCAAGTTCTTTTTTCCTTTCAACAAGTTCTTTAATATTGCTCATTTAATTTAAACCTTCCAATTTTATTTATATTCTTACTCACATTTGAATCCTGAATAGCTTTATATAGCAACCATAAAATCATTATTAAAGTCCATATCCAAGCCCCTTTCAAAAGCACTTCAAATAAAAATCCTAATGTTCCAGAAAACATTGATAATGTTGAAAAATTGTTTGCTAATCCATTCATAAGATTAAGTAAAATAATAATCAATGGATAAGTAATTGCTATGAAAAAAATCCTTATATATTTCATCTTGACTATCCTCATATCATCCCCTCTTGAATTTTTTTCATTTTCTTTTGGTATAACAACTATAAAATAGAAAAATAAAATAACAAGTCCAAAGAACATAAGTGTAAGAAAAACATTTATTATTGCCTGTCCTTCTGTTAATTCTTGACCATTTGGAGTTATTGTAAAATCAATACATCCAGTTGCCTTTTCAATAGCATTTCCACAATCATAACAGTATTCATAATCTCCTAAAGATGATGTATTCCCTCCTGCAAGATTATAATAAAAATATGTTCCATCTTGAGTTGTTTCAACATTGGATAAAATTGTTGTTGAATTGGGATATTTTATAAAAGTAAAATTACAATAAGTGCAATTATTACAAGTTTGATATAACTGAATATCTTTATTTTTTTCAAATGTCCCTATTGAAACTGCATTTAATAAAGGAACACATAAAAGAATAATCATAAATATAATTAACACCCTCTTCATTTTACCTTCCAAAGAAAATGTCTTGACCAATAATTTGCAGACATTTTATTATTTTTAGTTAACCTTCCATGCTTATCTCTAATTCCTGCACTTCTCTTTAAATAAAGTATTCTTGCTTTTTTAGAATAATTATGTTTATAACCCTTCTGTCCAAAATGAATTGTTTTAGTTCTTTTTGTTTTGGGGTTTCTTACTAAAACCATAAATTTCTTATCCTTCCTCGTAGAAGGGTAAGGTTTATTTAACCTCATTCTAACAACTCTCTTCCCCATTATTTTTGGAAACATTTTTAGTTTATATACTTTTTTATTGAATAACATTTTATTACGTAATGTTTTGTTACGTAATAGATTATTATGGTTCTGAAAAATAAACAGGTTTAGGGATACTTCTTTCTTTATTTTTTTGATGTATTGAAAAATAAAATAAGACAAACCAAACAAAAAAAATTAAAACTATCCACCAATTACTAATAGCAATATAATGAAAATGTTTAAGGATTAATAATACTATTCCTATCAATATTAAAATCCCCTTACCTTTCATAATTGATTCAATATAACAACTATTTTAAATTTATCTCTTCTTCTTTTTCCTGCCTTTTTTTCTTTTAGCCATTTACTTCTTACCTCCTTTCAATTTTTTTATCCTTACAGCTCTTGCTTTTTTAAGATTTCTCAACATTACTTTTCTTTGAGCAGGGGTTATTTTTCTTTTTATTTTCTTTCTTACTGCTCCTCCTCTTCGCTGTTGAGCAAGATATTTTGCAAGACTTAACCCTTTCTTCTCCCCACGAGTATCTATTGCATGTTTTGTTTTTTCAACATATTTTGGTTTTATCAAAAACTTTCTTCCTCTCTTGACTTTGTATTCTCTTAATTTAAATCCTGCCCTATTAAAATAATTTCTTTCTGCTTTCCTCAATATTCCAGCTTTCTTCATTTTTCCAGCAGGAATAATCTTAAACTGACGACTTGTTGTTCTGTCAATAGCATAAGTCCCCTTGCTTAAAGCATCATTTTTAGTCAATGGTTTTACATTTATTTTAACAAATTTCTTTCCTGATTTACCAAATACATTAAATACTGGCTGGGTTTTTGCTTTCTTCTTTAAGGTTCGTTTTGTTCTTGCAAACTTTAAAGGTCTTGAAACACCTTTCTTTCCTTTTAATCTCCTAAATTGTTTTGGAGAAGAACCACCTGTAAAACCTTTTAATGTTGATTTTTTATAAGTTGGAGAAGAAACAGCAGGAATAAATCTTGAACCTGTTGTTGTTATTATATAAGGTCTTCCCTGTGAAGTGTATCTAATTTTCCCTTTTGATATTGGTTTAGAGGTTATTTTTCTTGAGGTTTTTCTCCTTGAGATTTTACTGACAGAAGGAGAAACTAATTTTCTTTTCAATGGATAATATAACTTTGTTTTCTTCAAAGAAGAAGTTGTATATTTAAATCCTGTTTCTTTCTTTAATTTCTTTGATAGTTGTTTTAATTCTTTTGCTGTTGCCTTCCCTATTTTTGCTTTCTTAATTAAGTTTTGAACAGCTTTTGTTGGTTTAATTACCTTTGTTGAAATAATAGGAACTCTTTTCCCATTAACCAGAGTAACCCCAACTTTTTTAACTCTTTTAATAACTTCATTTGGAGCAAGAGTTATTTCTGCTTCTCTTGTAACAAATCCAAGAGGTTTAAATTTTCCTGTAACCTTTTGTTGCCATGTCAATAATTTTGTCATTTCTGTTTTTGTTAATGGTTTTCCATTCTTTAATTTTGTTGCAACTGATTTTAATGATTTTGGAAATTTAGAAATCTTAACATCTTCAAATAAAAGTATCTGTGGCTTTGCACTTTTTAATGTTGCTTCTCCCTTCAGTAATTGCTTTAGTGTTCCCTCTTTCTCCCCAAGAACCCCTAATCTTGATGGTCTGATTCTTGTTTGAGGGTCTGCAAAAAAACTCCTTTCTAAAATACCTTTTCCTTTTTTCTTCTTAATTAATCTGTCTAATCTTATTAATTCCTTTGATGTTATTTTTCCTTTGTCAAATTTCTTTAATAATTTTCTTGTTGATAATGGAAGTTTACTTTCATTTGGAAGTGGTTTTCTAATTATCTTTTTTCTTTTTATCAATCCAACAAGTGAATCTGCCTGAGAAGAAATTGCACTTACTTTTGTTCCTGCCCTCTTTATTTGTTTTGCTATGCTCTCTGTTGGGATTTTTCCGACAATATTAATTGTTATTGTCCTTCCTGAACCTGCCCCTCTAACTTTAAGTTTAGCCCCTGTTTCTGCAGCACCAACAAATTTTGGTGAAATTCTTGTTGCAACATTTGATGTAACTCTTCCTGTTGCTTTAATCACACCACCAATTATTTTAAAAGTAAAAATATCTGAACCTATTTTCGCAAGACCCTGACTTTTACTTGTTTTTAATAACTGAATTGTGTCTGCAAAATCTGTTTTAATATTTGAAGGAATATTTTTTATGTTAGATGGCTTTTTTATCAATGCAAGTAATCCAGCAGGAAGTTCTTTTAACTCCCCTGTTCTTGAAACAAATTTGGATGCAAATAATAATGGTTCTGTTAATATCTTTTTTCCAAGTTTTCTATCTTTCTTATTCTTAGATTCAACTAATGCCTCCCCCAAATCTCTCCATGATTGCAATGAAAATATATTAATATTTTCGGATTGAACTTTACTTTGAACTTTTTTTTGTTCAGATATTGGTATTCTTATTTGTCTTCTCTCTCTTCCCTGTCTCTGAAATTCTCTCTCTGCAATCTTCTGTGCTTGAGGAGTTAACTTCTTTCCTTGTTGTTGTAATTGTAATAGTTGTTGTCCTTTAGAAATCTGTCTTAATTTTCTGTATTCTTGTAATTGCCTTTGCCTTGAAAGTTTCCTTATTCTTTCAATCTCTCTTCTTTCTGCTTCAATTCTTAAACGAGCTTGTTCTGCTTTATCTCTTACCTCTTTCCTCAATCTCTCTGATTTAGCCATTGCTTTTTGTTGTGCAAGTTTTCTTTCAGCTTCTAATCTTTTTTGTTCATCAATAGACATATCAGAAGCCACTCCTCCTCCACCCCCTCTTTTTTTAAACACTTGCATTGGGTCATAAGATTGAAGACCACCTTTAACTAACCTAACAGCCATTTTACTTTAATGGTGAAAGAAGGATGCACTCACCTGTTTTTATTTTGCAAATCTTAAATGGTTGATAATTGTTCATTTCAGAAAAACTATGGATTAAATCTTTTTTTATTTCAAAATCATTTCCAAAATCATAAGTGGGAGAATAAAACTGATTAAACATAATTAGACCTAAACAAAATATTCCTAACAGGATTGTTGCTGTCCTCCAAGTATTTTTCATGGCCATCTCCCCTAAAAATTTTAAAAGAAAAAGAGTTTATAAATGTATAGTTAACTTTATAAAGTTTTGTTAACAATAAATTTTATGGTTTACAATGAGGAAAAGAGAAGTGATATTGAAGCTCCCTTCAATATGGCTATTGCAACATTAAGAAGATTAGATGCTATACTTCAACAAATAAGATTTAATGATGTTATTTATCCTCGTGATTCCCCTGAAAAACAAAGAGCATATATTGGACTTGTAAAACAATTTTATATTAATGCTGTTCCTTTATTTCCTAAAGATGATAAAGATTTTAAAAAACTTGGGGATGAAATTCTAAATACTAAAGTTCTAAAAACTCAAGGGATAAGAAGTGGCTCACAAGCAATAGGTTATATTTATAGTGAAGATTTAGAAAAAAAACTTAATCTATTCTTAATAAACATTCAAATTAAATTAAGGAAATTTTTTATGCCTGATAAAAGAGATATTGAAGGACTAATATAAAAATGACAAAAATTCAAAAAGAAGAATTTTATATTGATAAGATTTTAAAAGAAGAACTTGAAAAAATAAGGAAAGCTGTCACAAAAAAAGACAGAGATTATGTTTTTGTGATTGATGGTGAAGAAGGTTCGGGGAAATCTGTTCTTGCTTTACAAATTGGAAAATACCTTTCACCAACTTTCAATATAGATGATATTTGTTTTAATGCAGACCAATTTATTGAAAGATTAAAAACTGCTTCAAAATATTCGTGCATTATTCTTGATGAAGCATATAACTCTGCAAATTCCCGTTCTGCATTAACTGAAGTTAATCGTTCATTAGTTGGAGTAGCAACAGAAATGAGGCAAAGAAATTTATTTGTAATAATTGTAATACCATCTTTTTTTGACTTGGATAAATATTTTGCTTTGTGGAGATGCAGATGTTTAATCCATGTTTATTTTGCAAAAGGAGGATCAAGAGGACAATATGTTATTTTTCCTAAATCAAAAAAGAAATATTTATATTTAACAGGAAAGAAATTTTATGATTATTCAAAACCAAGAAGTCCTTACCCTCCATGTAGCTTTAGAAATTATTATACAATTGATGAAATAGATTATAGAAAGAAAAAAGCACTCGCATTTAAAAAAAGAGTTATTAGTAATATGGCTAAAAGATGGAAGTTGCAAAGAGATGCTCTTATTAATGAATTATATCATAATCTTCAAACAAGAACTTCCGAATTTGAGAAAATGTTTTTAAAGTGGGGGGCAAAATCTATTAGTATGAGAGAAATACAAAGAATTGTTAGTTGGAAAAAAGAAGAAATTGAATTTGATGAAGAAGAAGAACTTGAAAAAACTGTAAATGCCATGAGGGGAGTGATGTCACGACATTTAAATTATAATACCATAGATAATGGTAAAGAAAAAAAAATCTCTGAAAAGGAGGAGGATAACTAACCTATTAATTTAAACCCAAGCCACCTAATATCAAAATGCAGCCACAACCATTTGACCCATCAGAATATATAAGCAATTTAGATTTTGAAAATCAACAACTTAAACAAAAACAATTGGAGTTGGCAGGAGCTTTGACATCTCAAGGATTTTCTGAACAAGAAGAACAAAACTTAATTCAGTTTCAACTTGAAACAGACAAGGTTCTTGAAAGATGTGAACACTATTTAAAAGGTGACAAAATCAAGTTCGGGGAGAATGGAGCTTATTTCTCAGAACCAACAAAAAAGGTTCTCGCAAAAATGAAGATGGACCAAAGAACAAAAATTATTTATTATATACAAGAAATAAAAGAACAGAAAAAAGGAACAGAAAAAATCAATAATGTTTTGGTAAGAATTGAGAATAAAGATGGTCAGATAGTTGATGTCATAGAGGAGGATAGTTTAACTGTTTTAAATAAATTAAATAAAGTAAAACTGAAAAACAAGGGTTACAGATATATTGAAATTCCAGATGAAGAAAAAAAACCAATGAATGAATATGGTGTTTATGAATGTATGAGAATTTTATCAATGTATGTTTCAAAAGAAACTTTTTTATCAAGATATACTGAAGAAAGAATAAATGAAATAATGTGGGATTTGGGAAGAGAGTTGAATAAATTTATTTATTGTAATTATGAAAAAATGGGGATGGACACAAAGTTCAAGGAAAGTAAATATGCAATGATTGTTCTTAACTTATTGCATATTATTGAAAGCTGTTATAGAAGAGCTTTGGATTCTGGAGAACAAGAATTTTTAAGAACAAGAGCAATAGTTACCCAATCACAAGGTATTAGTGGTTTAACAAATCCTCAAGTAAAAATTGGTGGAAAAAAGAAATGGCATCCACTTAAACCTTCAACTTGGTAATCATTCAAATTCTGAATATAAATCATCTTTTGGTGGCCTTAAACTTTTAAGAAGGGGGGATTCAAACAATACTCCAAATAAAATAATCAGAAAGAAAATACAAAACCCAATAATTTTTACAAAAGGGGATGCCTGTTCAATCCCAAGAACAATAACCATCCCACAAACCCCTAATATCATAACTATTGTTCCAATACTTATTTTTCTTAAATTATCAATAAATTTCATTTTAAAAAAATATTTTAATTATGCAGTGAGCAATTATAAACAATGAAATAAAAATCATTATAAATTTATTTACAATACTTTGGTTATCCCAAAAGTTAATAGACTTTTCTACAACAATAAATGCAATAATTCTTGCCTGTTCAACAATATTCATTCTTCAATCCACCAATTTTGTTTAATTTTCTTTTTTCCTTTACCACTTCTATTTTTTATTTCACTCATAATTCTATGTTCTTTTTTTAAATGTTCTCTTAATCCTTTTCTTGTCATGTCTCTCCTATTCTCTTTTTTACATAAACCACATCTAAATATTTTTATTTCACTCATTCTAAAACAACTCCTCATACGATTTAAGTGCATCTCTTGGTCTTGCTTTAGTATAAACATTAGTAACTGTTAATGATGAATGTCCCATTAAAAGCTGAACTTGATTTAATGGAACTCCAGATTCAACCATCCTTGTTCCAAAACCATGTCTTAAAGAATGAAAAACATAATGTTCTGAAAGTCCTGCTCTTTTTGAATAATGTTTAAATTTTCTTTGGAGAGTTCTTATAGACACTTTAATTGGAATTTCATTTAACATATACTCTCTCCAACCTTTTGGTTTTGGAACTGTCCTATCTTTCCCTCCTTTAGAATTCCATATTTCAATATAATTTCCTTTAATATCTTTCCTCTTTAAATTAATGACTTCACTCACTCTTAAACCAGAACCATAAGCCAAAAGAAATGAAGTTTTTGCTATTTTATCTTTATTTGGAATAAAAGAAATAATTTTTTTAAATTCTTCTGGGGTGATTGCCTTTACTATTTTCTTGGATTCTTGGAAATATTGCGACATTTTATTCTATTATCTACTAAAGAGGATTTATAAACTTGTCGTTTATTATACATTATACGACTTATCAATCAACTTCTCAAATCCTCCTCTTTATTATTTAAAAAATCAGATTCTATAAAATTCTTTAATTTTATTAAACCTTTAATATGGTCTGCTAATTCTTTAATTAATTTCAATTTATCTTGTCTGTTCATTTTAAATCCTTCAAACTCATGTAACCATTATCCATTAAAGCACAGTAAAAACTTTCTTGTGTGGTTAATCCCATGAATTTATATTCTTTATAATCTTCAAAAATATTATACCAATCTTTTACAATTTGTTTCATCCCATTCTTTGCTTCATTAAGCATATCTTCTCTTAACTGCCTGAATATTCTTTCTTTTTCTTTTAAATCTATTTCTTGTTTCATTTTTGAAACTCCTCTTTAATTAGGATTTAACGAAGTGTCCGAAGGACATTTGGGCGAAGCAACTTGTTGCGTAGCCGTTAAATCCTTATTATGTTCTCCGTTAGGAAAATCCTCGTTAGAGGATTTAGTTTGAGAGGTCGGCGATTGTTCCCCCCAACATTTTTTACAAATGATTGCTTCAACAGAATCTTCAAAATCAAAATGATTAAATATGCTTTGCTCTACATAATCTTGATTTATTATTTCTTTCTCGCATAAATCACAAAATAATTTAATCATTTTTAGATACCTCATCTTTTGTAATATTAGTGTTTGGAGAAGTCGCCGAAGGCAAAGTTTTAATTTTCACGATGAGTTCCTCCAGACTTTAATTTGTCGGCAGGAGAATTAAATTGAGAACAATCACGAGTCAATCTAAACTCTTTATCCTGCCGACTATGA
>Ga0180434_10005232_pt1 | contig 15407 bp, 16 predicted proteins | sample SS_ome_7_FD_132453 | JGI IMG/M metagenome (GOLD analysis project Ga0180434, IMG submission 132453) | Hypersaline lake sediment archaeal communities from the Salton Sea, California, USA - SS_1_D_2 metaG | ecosystem: Environmental > Aquatic > Non-marine Saline and Alkaline > Hypersaline >...
CCGACATTCGCCTCGATGATGAAGGACCCTCATCCCCTCTTCGACGGCTTCAAGAGCGTGCTGCGGCAGAACAAGTGCAAAGGGCGTCTCTTCGTCATGGGTCGCTCCCTGGGGAGCGCCCCGGCCGTTGAGCTTGCCTTCAACTATCAGGACCAGATTCGCGGGCTGATAATAGAAAGCGGCTTCGCCAGCGTCGGCAGGCTCATCGACCTGCTGAGCGTACCCTCGGAGAGGATGGCCTCCCTGCGGGCAAAGCTGTCTTTCAATGTTGACCGGGTGCCGGAAATCACCATCCCCACTTTGATAATCCACGGAGAGTATGATAGCCTGATTCCCCTGCAGCATGGCGTTGACCTCTACGAGAACTCCGGCGCCCAGTACAAGCGAATGCTGGTTATCCCGGGGGCCACACACAATGACATCTTCCTGGTGGGCATGGAAGCCTACCTCAGCGCATTGAAGGAGTTCGTGACGGCTCACGGCTGAATGGCCTCTGCACAGGAGGCCGGCGAGTCCGGGGGTGTGAGGAATGGGTGGAATAATCAGGCATCACAGACCGGAGTTGAACCGACCGTATCTGGTGGCTGGCTTCGAAGGCTGGCCCGACGCGGGAAGGGTCTCCAGCGGGGTCGTTGGATACCTGAGGGACAAGCTGAATGCGCGGAAGTGTGCCGAGGTCAAGCCGGACGACTTCTACATATTCTAGGCCCCGGGAGTGGAGGGGCTGCGCCCCACCGCCTCGATAGAGGAGGGCCTGGTAAGGCAACTGGACATGCCCTCCGCGTGCTTCTGGGCCTGGCACGATGACCGGGTGGAGCATGACGTGGTCCTGCTGCTCGGTGTGGAACCACACCTGAGATGGAACGAGTTTGCTGGTTCCGTGCTCGACTTCGCCGAGGAACTGGGGGTGGAGCGCCTGTTCACCGTTGGAGGGGTACACAACTGGGTTCCCCACACGATAGAGCCGGTAGTGTCCATCGTGGCCAATGACCCGGAGCTTGCACGTGAGCTTGGCAGGCATGGCACGGACAACACTACGTACGAAGGCCCGTCAAGCGTACATACGCTCCTGCTTCTCTCAGCGGGCAATCGAGGTCTGAAGGGGGCCAGCCTGTGGGGCCATGCCCCGTTCTACATTCGGGTGCCGAACACCAAGGTGTGCTACGGCGTGCTCAAGGTCCTCAGCGAGACGATGCGGATTGACTTCGACCTGGGTGAAATCAGGGAGGCCGCCGAGGAACTGGATGAGCAGGTGAACAGCGCAATGGAGCAGAAACCGGAGCTGAAGGAATACGTGAGGAGGCTGGAGGAGCAGTACAGTATTGGCGGCAGATACGACGAACCGCTGGGGCAGGACGTTATTCGTGAGGTTGAGGACTTCCTGCGGGGGAGCAAGGACGGCGAGGAGTAGGACTCGCTTCTCACGACGCGGGTTCGTGGCAGTCTACGGTTCGAGGTGAAGACATGGAGAAGCAGGGCACAGAGGCGGTGGTGAACCAGGCGAAGCTGGCTTTGGTACAGGGCGACATCACCCGGCAGACGACGGACGCCATTGTCAATGCAGCCAACTCCGGCTTGATGGGTGGTGGTGGTGTGGATGGCGCTATCCATCGTGCCGGAGGCCCGGCTATCCTGGAGGAGTGCAAACAGATTGTCGCCAGGCAGGGGCGCTTGCCGACCGGCAAGGCGGTGATAACCACGGGCGGGAATCTCAAGGCGAAATACGTGATCCACACGGTCGGCCCTGTGTGGCGCGGCGGCGCCAGCGGCGAGCCGGGACTGCTGGCCAGCGCCTATAGCGAGAGCCTGAAGCTCGCCGCCGAGAACGGTCTGAGCACTGTGTCGTTCCCTTCGATCAGCACCGGCGTATATGGCTATCCGGTTGACGAAGCGGCGGAGGTGGCTCTGGCGGCGGTGATTGCCTTCCTTCAGGGTGCAACGTCCATCAAGGAAGTGTACTTCGTTCTCTTCGACGGCGGGACCTATGCCAGCTACCAGCGCGCTCTGGCGAAGCTGGTGCCCGGGACGTAGACCGCGCTACAGCTTACTCAGTATCTCCGCCACTTTGAGCGCTGTGCCCCCCGCTATACGGGCGCATTTCTCATGTGCCTCCGCAGAATCAGGTCCGAGGAACCGCGCTGCTACCTCGTGCAAGTCGAACCAGTTGACCCCGGTGATCTCGGAGCAGAGGGTGCTCTTGTAGGTAGGCTTGAACCACTGGGCCAGCTCCTGGCACGGCCCGAAGGCCGGCAGCATCGCCCCCATGCCCTCTTCAAGCCTGTCCCGCCCCATCCGGCCGCCGATGAGTATCAGGCCTGTCGACAGTGCGCCACAGGTAAGTCCGGAGAAACCTCCGCCCTGCAGAGTGCCCAGTGCCTTGAACCAGAAGCTGTCTTCGAATCCCAGGACCTCTTGATAAGCCTGCAGTATCGACTGAGAGCAGCCAAAGGACTTCACGAAGTTGTCGTATGCCAGCTCGGCGACTCGCTCTCGATTCGCCTCGGAGCTGAATATCTCTCTGGTCTTCTCCTCGAAGACCGTGGCGAAATCGGCCGTCACTTCCGGTTCCTCCTTGTTCATGTGCTGCCCGGGGCTTTCGCAGGACACGCCGCTGCGGACAAGAGAGGGTTAGCTACAACAGAAGCGCGGTTCGCTGCGACGGCGGGCCGCCCGCCCGGGCAACCGCGTTCAAGCACGAAGCTGAATCCGGCCCGGCGAGACCCCTGCCCCCGCCGCGAGGCGCAGGCTTGCCGGGAAGGGAAAGCACTGTTGAGCAGCCCGCTACAGGGCGTGCTTCAGCACCACGATCTCCGTGGATGATGGGAGACCGCTCTTGCTGAACTCGGCCTCCGTGGCGTCCAGCCTCTTCACGTCCGCCTTCCCCTTCAGGAAATCGTCAACTCCCGCTATGGGGTAGGCGCACTTCTCGGTGCTGTAGTGCATAGGTATGACGACGCGAGGCTGCAGCTTCTCAACGATATCAGTGGCTACCGCTGCGTCTATGGTGAAAAAGCCGCCGACCGGGGCCATGAGAATGTCCAGGTCACCAATCTCTGCTGCCTGCTCGTCGCTGAGCTGATGCCCCAGGTCGCCCAGGTGGCACAGGCTGACACCATCCACGGTGAAGCAGAAGATGGTATTCGGTCCTCTTTCGCTACCCTGCGTCTCGTCGTGGTAGGAGGCTATCCCCTTGAATTGTATTCCCTTGGCCTCTTGAACGCCGGCGCCCTTCACGACCTGGGGGTTTCCGGAGACTGCAGCGGCGTTATTGTGGTCGCCGTGGTCGTGGCTCACCGTGACAATGTCAGCATTCTCCTTTATGTCCCCGTAGCTGATCCCCATTCCTGTGGCATAGGGATCCGTGATGATTCTCGTTCCCTCTTCGGATGTAATCAGAAAAGATGCGTGACCAAGCCACTTAACTTTCATGCTTTCCTTTCTCCTTCTCCTTTCGCGCAAAAGAAATTGTGCTATGCCCGGGCCAGTGAGAGTGCCAGGTTGACCAGAGTCCTCGTGGCCATGCCTGTCGCCCCCTTCACCAGAAACCTCTTGTCCTTGCCGGCGCGGTCGGTACCGGCGATGTCCAGATGGACCCACGGCGTTTCCCCGACGAACTCGGCGAGGAACTGTGCCGCGGTAACGGCTCCTCCCCACCGGCCGCCGGTGTTCTTGATGTCAGCGACGTCGCTCTTGTTCAGCTCCTTGTAGTCGTCATCCATCGGCATCTGCCAGATGCGTTCTCCAGACTCATCCCCGGCCTTGATCACCTTCTCCACCAGCTCCTGGTCATTGGTGAAGGCGCCGGAACACACATCGCCCAGGGCGACGTGGATGGCTCCGGTAAGGGTGGCCACATCAACCAGGGGGGAAAGCTTCAGTGTGCCAGCGTAGCTGAGGGCATCGGCGAGAATAAGCCGCCCCTCGGCGTCCGTGTTCACGATTTCGATAGTCTTGCCGTTCATCGCCTTGAGGATATCTCCCGGCTTCACGGCTGCACCGTCGGGCAGGTTCTCCGTTGCCGGGACGAGCGCGGTAACATTGATCTTGGGTTTCAACTGGGCAATGGCAGCCATGGCGGCGATAACAGCGGCGCCGCCGGACATGTCTCCTTTCATGTCGCCCATCGCCTCCGATGGCTTGATCGATATGCCGCCTGAGTCGAAGGTTACCCCCTTGCCGACTAGACCGAGTGGAATCTTCGACGGCCCGGTCCCCCTGTAGCTGAGGATGATGAACTTCGGTGGCTGCCTGCTGCCCTGGGCGACGCCCAGCAGGGCCCCCATGCCCAGTTTCTGCATGTCTTTCTTCTCCAGGACCTTGACCTCGAGCCCGTGCTCCTGTGCCACCTTGGTCGCCACCTCCGCCATGGTGGTGGGGGTCATGTAGTTGCCGGGCTCGTTGGCCATGTCCCTGGCGAGGTTGGTGGCCTCGGCCAGTATCCTCCCCCTGGCGGAGCCCCGGCGCAACTCAGAGAGCTTCCCCCGATCTCGCTCGACGATTCGCAGCTCCTCGACATCCTTCTGCTCCGGCTCCTTGGTCTGGTGTCTGCGAAAGGTATAGAGGCCGAGGATGGCGCCTTCGGTGACTGCCTGTGCTGACTTCTCGGCATCAATGCCGCCGGTGCCCGCGCCGTGGGCGACTGTGGCAAAGCGCCTGACTCCCACCCTTCGCAGGTAGCGGGACGCCTCGGCAGCAACTCCACGGAGCTTGGCCAGGTTTAGCTCTTTCTCCTTCCCCAGGCCGGCAACAAGCACCCTGGCCGCAGGGAGCTTGTCCATGCTGTGGAGCAGGGTCATCTCGCCGAGTTTGCCCTTGACCTCACCGTCGGCGATGAGACGGCTGACCAGCCCTCCGAGGGCCTTGTCCACCGCTCCGGTAGCGCCCGTGGGGTTCGCTGTCCCCTCGAACAGGTTCACCACTATGGCATCAATCTTAAGCTTCGCGATGTCTCCTGATGTGACCTTGACGTCCATTGTGTCTCCTTGAGCCTCCTTGGCGGCATCCATGATATCGGAAAGACTGTCTGGATGCAATAATCGTCAGTGGCGATGCACTAGCGGTTGGCCTCTCGCACGATCTTGTCGATCACCGGTGCTATGTCCCTGGAGGTATCAACGGCGAAGTGGTTGCGACGGATCTTCTGCGCCGAGGACTTCATCTTCTGGTACACTCTCCAGTCGGCGTCCGACCTGTCCTTGCGCTCGGCGGTCGACGGGCGGTTGTTGAGTCGCTGCCGCACAACGTCCGGCGGAGCCTCCACCCGCACCAGGATCATCTTTGCCTCAACTGTGTCGGCAATGCGGTAGAGGTGCTCGCGGTGGCGCTCCACCAGGTTGGTGGCATCGAAGATGAGGGGTATTCCCCTGCGTAGCAGTTCCTCAATAAGGCGGTGGCATGCTTCAAAGAGGCGACCGCTTTCCTCGGGACTGTAGTCTGGAGTGGAAGACAGGACCTTGCGCAGGTTGTCGCTCTCAAGAACGGGGAAAGGAAGCCTCTCGGCGAGCTTGCGGCAGAAATAGGATTTCCCGGTGCCTGGAAGCCCGCTGACCACCACGAAGGGTGGATTCACCTCGGGCTCGGGCAGTTCACCCAGGCTTTCCTTCAGTGTTTGGACGTCCTCGGAAAGCGTCATCCCACTACAATTATAGCCGATTGACCTGTATGCCGCTGGTTCAAGCAATCACCCTTCGACGTAGAAAGTGAGCCCCAGCAGACCACGGCCGGTGGCGTATCCCATCAAAGGGCTGAACTCGCTGACCCATAGCTCCGAGCAATTGAACTCTGACGCAACCCTCTGCTTCAGGCTTTCAGCCTCATCCGGCGCATCGGCGTGCATGACTGCCACGTACACCGGACTGTCTCCCACCTGGTTCCTCATCGTCTGGACAATGCGGTTGAGTCCCCGCTGCTTGGTCCTGGCCACGCCGGCGAAACGGATGACACCGTCGGAGCAGGTGAGTATCGGCCGGACGTTGAGGGCGGAGCCGGTCCGCACCGCGAACCTTGGCACGCGCCCGGTGCGATGCACGTAGCGCATGGTCTCAAGTACGGCAAAGAAGCGGATTCTCCCGATGACGTCCTGGGCCGCGCTGACCACCTCAGCGGGGCTCTTCCCCTCCGCCGCCGCTCTTGCTGCCGCCAGCGTTATCAGTCCTTCCGCGGCGGCGGCGTTCCTGGAGTCCAGTAGCTGTGCGCTAGTCTGGGGAAGCTCTTGCCTGGCCAACTCCAGCGCCAGTTGCGCCATGTCGTGTTGGGCGCTCAGCCTGGAAGAGACGGTGATGCAGAGAATGTGCCTCGCGGTGTTGCTCGCCTCACGGAAGGCCTCGAGGATCTCGGTAGGAGAGGCAGCCGATGTGGCGAAGTACTCAGGGTCTTCTTCCAGGAGCCGGTAGGCCTCGGAAGAGCTTATATCCACGGAGTCACGGTACTCATGGCCGTTGACACTGAACTTGGCCGGCACCACGCGGATGCGGTATCGCTGTATATGCTCTCTGGTGAGGCAGGCTATCGTGTCGGTAACAACGGCAACATACTGCACGGGCACTCCTCAACAGCTATAGAATGAAACGGCCAGCAGGCCGGGGCCGGCATGGACGCCCATTGCCGGCGTGAAGTCGGTGATGTGAAGCTCAACGCAATTGAACCGTGCGGCGATCTCTGCCCTGAGTCTTTCCGCCTCTTCGAGTTCGTCACCGTGGTGCACCATGACATGTGCCGGGGAGTCCCCAACTCTTTCAGCCATGATCTCCAGCATGCGGCCCAGCGCCTTTGACCTGGTTCTGGGGCGGGCCACCGGCGTAGTCTCGCCGATGGCGGTTGAATGCTCCACGATGGGCTTCATGTCGAGCAGCCCCCCGGCCCATGCTGATGCCCTGCCGATACGGCCGGTCTTGGCCAGATAGTAGAGGGTGTCCAGCATGAAGATGGAGTTCACCCTTGGCTTCATCGTCTGGGCCGCCTCGATCGTCTCGGCAAGGCTTGCCCCTGCCTGCGCCGCTTTTGCCGCCGCCAGGACGATGAAGCCCAGGGCACCGGCCACGGCCCGGCTATCCATTACCTCAATGGAAACGCCGGGCAGCTCCTGTTTGGCCATCTCCTTGGCCAACAGCGCGGTGTCGAACATCTGGCTTTGCAGGCCGGTGACGGTTATGCACAGGATGCTCTCCGCCTGCTCGCTCAACCGACGGTAGGTCTCGAGGATGTCTCCGGGTGAGGGGATGGAAGTGGTGGGTACGGTGTTCTTCTTGCGCATGATCCTGTAGACCTCGGTGGGACTCATGTCGATTCCGTCGCGATAGCTTATCCCCTCGTGGATTATCAACAGGGGTATGACACGGATATGGTGCTGCGTGACCAACTCAGGTGGTATGCAACACGCACTATCGGTGACGACAGCTACGCTATCCATCGCAGCCTCCTTTCCTCGCTTGGCGTCAGCCATCCTGGAAGAACGAAATACCAAGTGTCCCGGGACCAGTGTGGGCACCCATTACCGGGGTGAACGGGGTCAAGTATAGCTCAACGCAGTTGAATCTGGCAGCCACTGCTGCGCGCAACGCCTCGCCGGCGCGCGGTGCACCCGCGTGGTGCACCATTACGTGGATGGGCGCCTGCCCTACCCGTTCCTCGGTTATCTCGAGCAGCCGCTGCACCGCGCGCCGCTTGGTTCTGGCTTGCTCTACGGCCTCGGTATTCCCCGACCCGGTTGAGACCTCTATGATGGGTTTTATCCTGAGTACTGAGCCGGCCCAGGCCGCCGCCGTGCCGATGCGGCCGCCGCGCGCCAGGTAGAACAGGGTGTCCAGGGCGGCAATGAAGTTGACTCTCGGTATGAGTTCCGTCGCTCTTGCCGCTACCTCGGATACCCCTGCTCCCCCGGCTGCCGTGCGGGCTGCCTCCAGGGCAACCAGGCCCAATGCCCCGCCTGTTGTCCGGCTGTCGATGACCTCGATATCCGTCTCGGGGAGAGACTCCCTGAGCATGTCCTGCGCCACCTTCGCCGCATCGACGGCAGTGCTGTATACGGCGGAGATGAGAACAACCACAATGCCACCGGCACGCGGGGCAAGCTCCTGATAGACAGTCAGGAAGTCCCCCGCGCTCGGGGTGGATGTGGTGGGGAGTTGTTTTCCCTTCTTCAGCAGCTCGTAGAACTGCGGCGGTTGCAGGTCCACTCCGTCGCGGTAGACGGTATCGCCGAAATGGATGTTGAGAGGCACCATATGGATGCCGTGTTGCTGCGCCAACTCTGAGAGAAGGCAACTGGTGCTGTCCGTCACCACGGCAACTCCCCCCAAGCTAGCCTCCTTGTATGGTCAGTTATCTTTGTAGAAGGCGATGCCGACAAGTCCCGGGCCGGTGTGAACGCCCATGAGCGGCGTGAATTCGGTAACGTGAAGCTCGGCGCAGTCGAACTGGACGGCGATCTGGGCCCTCACGGTCTCAGCCTCTTCGGGCATGTCAGCGTGGTGTACCATGACATGTACCGGGGACTCACCAACCCTCTCGGCCATTATCTCGAGCAGGCGCTTCATGGCCTTTGCCCTGGTCCTGGCGCGCTCCACAGGCACGGTCTGTCCTTCGGAGGTCGGTATCTCAACGATTGGCTTGATGTTCAGAAGAGAGGCAGCCCATGCGGACGCCTTGCCGGTGCGCCCGGTCCGTGCCAGATAGTAGAGGGTGTCGATGACGGAAACGAAGCTAACCCTGGGGATCATGCTCTGCGCTACCTCCCTTGCGCCCACCAGGTCCGCCCCATTGGCGGCGGCGCGAGCCGCCTCCAGGACGATGAATCCCATGCTGCCGGCCACGGTGCGGCTATCGATCACCTCGATGGCCGTGTTCGGCATCTCGTCTCGGGCCATCTTCCTGGCCAGAAGCGCTGCTTTGAAGGTACCGCTCAGTGTGCCGGTAACAGTAATGCAGAGAATGCTCTCCGCCTTCTCGCTCAACTGGCGGTACGTTTCGAGGAAATCAACGGGCGACGGAACCGCTGTGGTGGGCATCGCTTCTCGCCTTCTCATGATCTGGTAGACCTCGCTGACGGGAAGGTCGATTCCGTCGCGGTAGGTGTCACCGTCATGTAGTATCAGCAATGGCACAACGTGGATGTGGTACTCGCTCAGCAGCTCCGGCGGCAAGCAGCAGGTGCTATCCGTCATGACGGCAACCTTCTTCACAATCGCACCACGGCCTGCCAGGGGAGTGGGGTGGAACAATCAGTAGCGCTCCCAGGGGAGACCGCTGTGGTCGTCGTGGGTGAAGCCCAGCGAGGCGTCCCGGTGGTCGAGGCCGGGATAGCCAAGGCCGGCACTCTGGGGAAGAAACCGGGAAACGACCGGGATGACGCCATCTAGCTCCCCAGCTCCTTCGCCCTCTTGTAGGCCGCCGCGACGGCCTGAGCAATCAGCGCTCGCAGACCTCCGTGCTCGAGCTGCTGTAAGCCTCTTTCCGTAGTGCCCCCTTTGGAGGTAACCATCTGTCGCAGCGCGCTGGGGTGCTCGCCGGTCTCCTGAACGAGACGCGAGGCCCCCAGTGCCGTGCCTGACACCAGCTTCTCCGCGATTTCACGAGGCAGGCCGATATCCGTCGCCGCGTCGGTGAGCGCTTCCATCACCAGGAAGAAGTAGGCCGGGCCGCTGCCACTCACCGCAGTGGCCATGTCGATGAGGCTTTCGTCCGTGACGAAGACCTCGCTGCCCAACGCGGCCAGAATCGACCTGGCTGCATCCTTCTGACTCTCGCTCACCCCGCTCGAAGCGGTCCACACGGTGATACCCTGGCCGATCTGAGCCGGCGTATTGGGCATGGCCCTGATGACCGCTCCGTGCTTCAGGCCTTTGGCGATGGTGGCAATGGTCGCCCCGGCGATGATGGACACAACCAGTTGGTCGGGATTGAAGGCGCCGCTGAGCTCTTCCATCAATCGGCCCAGCTCCTGGGGTTTGACGGCGAGAACCACGACGTCGGCACCCTGCAACGCCTGGCGGTTGTCCCGCTCCGTGCAAAGACCGTAGTCGTTCTTCAGCTTGGAGAGACGTTCGGCGCGCACATCGCTGACGACAATGGCTTCGGATCCCGCGACCTCCCTGGCGAGCATGCTTCTCACCATCGCCTCACCCATGGCCCCGCCACCGATGAAGGCTGTTCTCATCTAGCCGGTCTCTTCCTGCAGGAGCAGCCTTATCTCGTCCTGCGATTTCTCTTTGAGCGATATCTGCCTTCGGCAGCGCACATCCTGAAAGCTGACCATCTCCTCATCCGACCTGATTTCGCCTCCAAGGAGGAAGACAAGGTCGTCGGCTCCTCTGGTCTTCAGTCTCTTGGCGTGCTGGAAAAGGGCTTCGGCCAGGGCCGCGATTTGATCGCCGTTGGTGGTGACTGTAATGAAGGTGGCGACTCCGCCGCTGCGGAACCATGTGCCCAACCTCTGTGTATGGAGCTTCATGCCGTCAAGCGCCTCCAGATCCGCCAGGAGGGAATCGGGCGCCGTCAACGGCCCGGTCTGGATTATCAGTTCTCTCTGATGCTCTGCGGTCATCTGCTGCTCTCCTCAAATATGGCGCGCCCAATCCGCACCAGTGTTGCCCCTTCCTCGACAGCGATCTCGAAGTCGTCGCTCATTCCCATGGAGAGGTGGCGCAGCCCAAGCTCATCACGAAGCTGTCGCAGCCTTCGAAAGATAGGGCGGACCTCCTCCGGGTCGGCGGCAACAGGGGCGATCGTCATCAGTCCTTGCACGTCGAGGTTGGGTAGACGAGTGATCCTCTGTGCTGTGTCGGGCAATTCCTCGGGCGAGAAGCCGCTCTTCGTCCCCTCTCCGGAGACGTTTGCCTGAAGCAACACCGGAAGAACGTCTTGAGCACGCTTACTTAAAGACTCCGCCAACCTGACCGAATCTATGCTGTGGATTATATCAAAAATCTCCAATGCTGTCTTAACCTTGTTGACCTGAAGGTGTCCAACCATGTGCCATCTCGGGCGTGGTTCCAGGCTTGAGAAGTGTGCAGACTTCCCCTTGGCCTCTTGAACCCTGTTCTCTCCGATGTGGCGGATTCCGGCGTCGACGGCGAGCTTGATAAGTCGCGGCTCAACTCCCTTTGTCACCGCGACTATGGCTATCTCATGGGGCGACCTGCCTGCACGTTCCGCCGCAACGGCAATGCGCTTGCTCACGTCATGCACGTTGGCCTCGATACTCATCAGCAGACACCGCACTCGTGGCATTCGGTCAGCGGACACGGCGGTGTGCTCCTGCCCAGGCGTGCCTGCTCGAGCTCCGACCTGAGATAGTCCTGAGCAACCCCTGAGTCTATGTTTGCCCAGGGCAGCCGCTCGCTGAAGGGGATTTCTCTGTTGGCATAATACTGAGCGTCGAGCGAGCACTCATCCATCGCCCGACGCCAGGAGGACAATGTCCGTCCCTCCATGTTGGCCAGTACGTGGCCAATTCTGGCATCGCCCCTTGACAGGACTCCCTGTACCGTCATCCAGTTGGCGCTTTCCGAGGCAACCGCGACGCCCTTCGCCCGCAGAGCGTGCCTGAGCAACGACAGGCGGTGCGTCAGTACCTCGGCGCTGGCCATGGGAAGCCACTGGAAGGGCGTACCGGCCTTGGGCACAAAGGGCTCCACGGTAAGAGTGATTCGGCTGCCTGCCCGGGTGCGGTCGATACATGCCTTGGCGGCAAGCGTCAGCTTGATGATGTCTTCGATGTCACTGTCGGTCTCTGAAGGCAGGCCGATCATGAAGTAGAGCTTGAGACGCTTGAAACGGCGCTCGGATACCTTGTCCATCGCCTCGATGATGTCGGCGTCGCCGATACCCTTGTTGATGACCGTGCGCAGCCTCTCCGAACCGGCTTCAGGGGCGAGGGCGATGGTCTGGGCCCCGCCTTCCGTCAGTTCACCGAGGACCACGCGCGGCAGCGGCCGGACTCTCAGGGAGCTGACCGAGATCTGCGCCCCTCGCTTCTGCAGTTCGGTAACCAGCTCTTCGATTTCCGGGTGGTCGCAGGGTGAGGCACCCAATACGCCGATTCTCTTCTCGCGTTCGAGCCCGAACTCCGCTTGATGCAGCAGGTTGTCCAGCGACCGATAGCGAAACGGTCGAAAGAGATAGCCGGCCAGGCAGAAGCGACAACCCCACCGGCAGCCGCGAGTGACCTCGATGAGGTACATCTGACCGAGCTCGGTATCCGGGGTGAGGACGACCGAGGTGGTGGCGAAGTCGTCGATGTGCTGCACCCACTGTCGATGCACCGTCCTGTCATGATTCAGGCACGGTGCGTAGATACCCGGGATAGCGGCAAGAGTGCGAACCAGCTCATCCTTGCTCCCTTCCATTCCGTCGGTAATGGCTTCAACCATCGCCGGCAAGATGGCTTCAGCCTCGCCAATGGCGAGGCTGTCGAAGAAGGGGGAAAGCGGCTGTGGGTTGGCGGTGATGCAGGGTCCGCCGCCGATGACGATGGGGTGGGAATCGTCGCGGTCAGCGGCGAAGAGGGGGACCGAGCCGGACTTGAGGATGTCTATGATGTTGAAGTAGTCCAGTTCGTAGCTGACGGAGAAGGCAATGACCGCGAAATCGCTGAGGGGACGCTGCGATTCGATGCTGAGGCACGGTGTCGCGTTCCCAGTCCAGAAAACGCGCTCGCAGACTATGTTGTCGTGGCTGTTGAGCAGGGCGTAGAGGCTTTGAAAGCCGAGGTTTGACATGCCCACGTAGTAGCTGTTGGGATAGACTATGGCGATGGGTATGCGGCCACCCCAGTCTTTGAAGATGGCCCCCCTCTCTCTTGGGAGCTCGCGCCTCAAGCTCCTGTCCCACGTTGTCATTACCTGAGCATCTTCTCGTTGCCTACCAGGGTGATATCCGTAGAACGCCCGCAGTTGGGACATGTTACCGTTATGGTGATTGGCTGCCTCATCACCCTCTCAGCGATGGCTGTGATCATGGTGTCGAGGGCATCCAGGCGCTGGTCCAGAAGGTCGAGGCGCCCCTGCAACTGCTCCAGGCTCACCTCCTCTTCCTTATTCCTGTTCTTAGCCTTGGTCTTCTGTGCCAAGTCGTTCCTCCTCTATCTTCAGACCCAGAACAGCAGTATGATGCCCAGGATTATCATCGCCACTCCCAGGAGCACGGCGACGCAGCCCCCGGCCCGCAGCCCGATGGGCTCGACGAGCTCCGGCCAGTAGCCGAGGAAGTTCCTCAGGTCCTCATGCCGTGACAATGGGTCACCGTAGGTCCTCTGCTTCCGCCACGCCCAAAGGAAGATGACGAGACTCAGTATGATGAAGAAGCCCCCAATGCCCATTATTATGTAGCTGTCAGTATGCATGGTTCAGTCTTCCTCCTTAACTGCACTTCGTGTAGCCACAGGCGTGGCAGATGTGGCACCCCTCCTGGTATACCAGCATGCCGCCGCATTCCGGGCAGTGCCCTCCGGTATTCGCCATGTGACCGTTCCCCCCGGAGTCCTGGACGCTTTTCGGCCCTGTTGGGTCTTCGGCGCTTCTGACGTGTTTCTCCAGCACCGCGCCGATGGCGTCGGGGCAGGACAGGACGGAATGGCCCTCTTCCCAGGCGATAGAGGGGCAGCGAATGCCCTTGAGGTGCTTGACCACCGACTCTATGTCTACCCCCGACCGCAACGCCAGGGAGATGAGCCTGGAGATGGCCTCGAGCTGAGCCGAGGCACATCCACCGGCCTTACCGAGGGTGGAGAACACCTCGCAGACGCCGTCCGCGTCGGAGTTCACCGTGACGTATATGGAGCCGCATCCGGTGGCCACCCTCTCGGTTACCCCCGTGGTTACCTTGGCCCGCCTTCTCGGGGCCCGTGGTTCGACCGCCTCCTCTTCCTCTGCGGCAATGCTGAGTACCTGCGCGTCCTTGCTGCGGTCCCGGTAGATGGTGATACCCTTGCAGCCCAGTTCGTAGGCCAGCGTGTACGCTTGCGCCACGTCCTCTCTGGTCGCACTGTGGGGGAAATTGATGGTCTTGGAAACGGCGTTGTGAGTGGAACGCTGGAAGGCAGCCTGCATCCTCACGTGGCACTCGGGACTGATATCGTGAGCGGTGACGAAAAGACGCTTGACCCACTCGGGAATGCCGTCCACCTCCCTTATGGTCCCCTGCTTGGCCACGTCCGCCATGAGTTCGTCGGAGTAGAACCCCTCTTTCCTCGCCACCTGTTCAAAATGGGGGTTCACCTCAACAAAGCCGGCACCGTCGAGGATGTTGCGTACGTAGCTCAGGGCGAACAACGGCTCGATCCCGCTGGAGCAACCGGCGATGATGCTGAGAGTGCCCGTCGGGGCAATGGTAGTCGTCGTAGCGTTCCTCAATCGGGGACCGCCAGGGACGTCATAGATGCTGCCCTCGAAAGCGGGGAAGACACCCCTTTCCTCGGCCAGCATTGTTGATGCCTCGGCTGCCTTCTCATCTATGAACTGCATGACTTCATCAGCGGTGCGAAGAGCTTCCTCCGAATCATAGGGCAGGCCTAACTTAATCAACAAATCAGCGAAGCCCATGACGCCGAGTCCGATCTTCCTCGTCTTCTTCGTCATGTCCTCTATCTGGGGGAGGGGGAACCGGTTCATGTCTATCACGTTGTCGAGGAACCTGACGGCGATAAGCACCGTTTTCTCAAGCTTGTCGTGGTCGATGCATACGGTGCCGTTGCCATAGTGGACCATGCTGGAGAGATTGATGGAGCCCAGATTGCAGGACTCGTAGGGCAGAAGCGGCTGCTCCCCGCACGGGTTGGTGCTCTCGATAGTCCCCAGTTGCGGCGTGGGGTTGTCCTGGTTTATACGGTCGAGAAACACCAGCCCCGGGTCGCCGGTCCTCCAGGCCTGGTCTACAATCTGGTCAAAGACCTCCTTGGCATTGAGCTTGCCGACGGCCGCTCCATTGCGGGGGTTTCTCAGAGCGTAGTCGGTGCCGGCTTTCGCCGCCTTCATGAAATCGTCGTTGGCCGCTACCGACAGGTTGAAATTGGTGAGGGTGTCGCCTTTCTCCTTGGCGGCGACGAATCCGAGTATGTCGGGGTGATTGACGCTTAAGATAGCCATGTTGGCGCCGCGGCGCGTCCCCCCCTGCTTGATGACGTCGGTGGCGGTGTCGAAGGCCCTCATGAAGGAGACCGGGCCGCTGGCGACCCCTCCCGTGGAGCCAACGGTATCGCCCTCCGGCCTCAGCTTGGAGAAGGAAAAGCCGGTGCCGCCACCGCTCTTGTGGATAAGGGCGGTATATTTTATGGTATCAAAGATGGAGTCCATGGAATCTTCGACGGGTAGGACGAAGCAAGCGGAGAGCTGCTGCAGCTCGCGGCCGGCGTTCATCAGTGTAGGCGAGTTGGGCAGGAACTCGAGGTTGGCCATCACCTGATAGAACTCGTC
>Ga0180434_10005235_pt1 | contig 15402 bp, 19 predicted proteins | sample SS_ome_7_FD_132453 | JGI IMG/M metagenome (GOLD analysis project Ga0180434, IMG submission 132453) | Hypersaline lake sediment archaeal communities from the Salton Sea, California, USA - SS_1_D_2 metaG | ecosystem: Environmental > Aquatic > Non-marine Saline and Alkaline > Hypersaline >...
ACTTCTTGTTTTCCTGAAGTACAGGATGCCTCAGGTTCTTCACCCAGCCTCAGGCACTCTACTGTCTGAATTGCAGTGAAAATTTTGTTCTCTTTTTATGCCGCCTAACTATTAATATACAGCCTGCCGTATTTGCAGAAAAATTCTCAGAATCGCCATCAAATATTTTTATCTTCCATCAAATCTGCCCGAGGAATTGCAGTTTTATCTTAATATTATCCATACTAAACTGCAAGCTGTATATTTTGAGTTTTTTAATATCCCCGATCATAATTGGCGAAATACTTTCAAGATCATTTCAACTTGGATAGGCTCAGCAAAACGAACACTTCTCCTATCGGACTCATCTATATCAAAGTGGAACACCTTCTCCTACAATTTATCCAAAGGACTCGAAACATCCGAATAGGTTTTCTGTGCCACATGCGTGTAAATCATCGTAGTGTTCACGTTTTTGTGGCCCATGAGCTCCTGGATGGTTCGAATATTGCATCCGGCTTCTAGCAAATGCGTAGCAAAACTGTGCCGCAACGTGTGACAGCTCGCAGGTTTGGCTATCTCCGATTTTCTTATAGCCTCCTTCACTTTTCTCTGTAGAGTGCTGGGTTGAAGATGATGACGTAAAACCTTTCCATTCAAAGGGTGGACTACCAAAGAATTCGAGGGAAACACCCACTGCCAAGCCCATTCCTTATTGGCATTCGGATACTTTTTATCCAGGGCGTCGGGAAGCGTCGTTCCCTGATATCCCCTTTTTAAATCCTGAGCATATTGAATCCTCAATCTTTTCAAGTGATCCCTCAAAGATTCCTTGACCCTGTTCGGCAGTATCGTGGTCCTGTCTTTATCTCCTTTTCCCGATCGGATGATAAGTAGATTTTTTGCGAAATCGATATCCTTAACCCTCATACGAATGCACTCAGAAAGACGAAGCCCGCCTCCATAGAGAGTGGGGATTCCACATTTCTGACTGAAACATTCGTTCGAAGATATCTCTCGACGTATAAAAGAACCGCATCTGCCGCCTGTTTGACCTGCCAGTCGGCAAAACGAGAATCATTTTCCATCTTATTCAGGAATTGCTCAATAGTCTGGGGGACAGGTATTGAAGGTCTGTTTTGTGAATACTTGATGTACCTATCTACCCAGTAAGCATAGAATCTGGACTTGTCAGAGGTGACGAATCCGTGACGCTTGAGGAAATCTTCAAATTCCTTGAGATTCTTTTGACAATCAGCCAATAGGCACTGCCTTGAAGGATATTTGGAATGTCTGATATATGGCTTGCAATATAAGACCAGATATTCTACGATTAGGCCGCATTTGTACGGGGATGTTGGAAGAAATCACATATTATACGACGGAAATGATTGGAGGATTGTCTCAACTACAGCAGGTTGTATATTAATAGTTGGCCAGAGAAATGAAAACACCCGAAGATATCTGCGCGGATTTTGCCGAATGGCCTGATCGGTGGGCCGGGGTGAAGGAGGACATGCCATACGGACAGGGCGTGCTGGACGCGATGCGCCCATTCGTTGTCCACCTCATCTCGCGGGGCTTGAGGGAAAAGACGATTCGAAACCACATGGACAACCTCTGGCTGCTCGGCGGCGAGATCATTCGTTCGGTAAGCATGTTCGACCAATACGACGTTCCGCCGGCAGAGAACCTCCGGCGGAACGTCGATGAAGAAGGCGGACCGTACTGTCCCCACCTGCATTCCGAGTACCAAGAGCGGTCATACGATGCAACGTGCAGGAAGCTTTACAAGTTTTTGAAAGCACAATCATGAATTGGCCAGCAAGACAAATGGAGGATATTGTCGCGCAGCCGCGCCAAATCCTCATTTGCGACACTGTTACATTGAAATGTATAAAAGGGAAAGGTTTTATAATGAAAAAAAAAAGAGCAGTCCAATTAGCCAACCTATCAAAGCCTGGCTTTGCCCTTGGAATCGTACCTTATTTATTTTGTCATTAACCGAGCTTTCATCTTTAGATTAACAGTGTCTTCAACATTACAATCAGGGCAAGAATGATGACAAATATTGAAAGCCCGGTTTCTAACCATACATGTTTTGTTTTGAGAGATATCAAACTCCCCGTTCTTGCCCCGGCCATCGATCCCATAACAACGGCCAACGCCGGCAGCCAAATTAGATCGCCCCGATACCAATAAATAATCACTGCAGCAATCGCTGTAAAAATGGTTGCAAACAAGGATGTCGCTATTGCTTGACGCATATCAAGCCTCATTGTCCTTAAAAAAGGAGGAAACAAAGTTCCTCCACTGCCTCCCCGCATTCCTGTAAGAAGATTAAGAAAAAATGTTCCACCAACAATATTTTTTGCATTCGGGTTGATTTTTTGGGCAAGTGTCGGAGCAATTCTATCCAAATAGATTCCAGAGACGGTCATAAAAGAAACAATGACAAAGATAATGGCCAGGACTAAGGTCGGTATAAGGCCTGCTAAAAATGCGCCTATTACCGAGCCAGAAGCGCCCCCGATAACTATATACGGAGCAAATCTCCAATTGATATTCTGTCTATGACTTATAGCTCCTATAATGGAAGAAAACGGTATGACCAATAAATTTATTCCGAAAGCACCCAGCAAAGGCAGTCCCGCAACATAAAGCAAAGGCGTTCTTACAGAGCCGCCGCCTATCCCGAACATCCCACTCATAAATCCAGCTAAAAAGCCAATGAGTAAGTATATTATCAGGTAAATTATCGTTTCCATTCAATCCCGGCTCTTTATGTTTTGCCCCAGATTTTTTTTACCACCTATTATATACACTTTTCTTTTAAAACAATAAAAGCAAAACCGAATCACTTTCTTCCCTCAACTTCTTGTAAAAAGCCTAAACATATGACAATATGATCATGCATATTTATGAGACAGGTCATAAAAGTATTCAAAGCCCTTTCCGATCCAACAAGATTATGCATTCTTATGCTCCTCCTACAAAGAGAGCTATGCGTGTGTGAGCTTGTCTTTACTCTTAAAATGGAACAATCAAGAGTATCTTATCAGCTCCGGGTTCTCAGGGATGCGGATCTGGTCGAGGACATCCGGGAAGGAAAATGGACAAAATACAGAATCCCGGAAAAAACAAACAAAACTTGAAAAAATGTGAAAAAGGGACGAAGTGATGATTTTTTAAAAAGAATGAATTCCAAAACTGAGCCCAAACTGTGCCCAAAATTTGCGCACTCACCACACGGCAGAAGTCACAGGTTCGAATCCTGTATCGTCCACCACCAAAGAAGATAAATTATGAAAGTAGGAAAATATGTAAAAAAAAATTCGAATAGATCCTGACATCATAGCTCTTAAGTACCCTGCCGCCATCCACGTTTTTCCCGCTCCAACTTAAATTGTTCCAATCGATATTTTCTTTTATTCGTTCCTCAGGGCAACAATAGGATCGAGAAGAGAAGCCTTTCGGGCGGGATAAACTCCGAAGAAAAGGCCGACGGCAAAAGAGAACGTGAAGGAAAGAATCACGGCCTCGAAGGAAATCTCGGTTGGCCACCTGGTGATTGAGCCGATGAGGACCGAACCAGCCACTCCGATCAGAATACCCGCTGTTCCCCCGCCGATGCCCAGGGCTGCCGCTTCGAGGACAAACTGGGCCAGTATGTCCCTGCGGCTGGCACCCACAGCCATACGCAAACCGACTTCATTCGTCCTTTCCCGAACAGCCATGAGCATGATAGCCAGGATGCCGATCCCGCCCACAAGGAGAGAGACGGCGGCGATACTCCCGATAAGAGTGGTGAATGTCTCGGTCGTTTCCCTCTCGGCCTCCAGCAGGTCGGTCTGGCTCTGGATGGTGAAATCATCCGGCTTGCCGAATCTCTCCAGCCGGTGCCTTTCCCTCAACAGCTCCCTCACCTCTTCCGCTGCCTCATCCATATTTTTCCGGCTCACAGCCTCGAGGCTGATGCTGTTGATGTAGGTCAGGTTGAACACCCTCCGCAAAGCAGTCCGGATCGGAATGAACACCTGGTCGTCCTGGTCGACTCCGTTCAAGTCCACGCCTTTGCTCTCCATCATCCCGATGACTTCAAAGGGCACTCTGCCGATGCGGATAAGCTCCCCTATGGGATCCTCTCCCTCGAAAAGGTTCCTGACGACCGAACGCCCCAGGACAGCCACTCTAAAGCCGGCCTTGTTTTCTTCTTCGGTGAAAAATTCCCCTTCTTCCACCCTGAAATTCCGGATATTCTGGTATTCGGGAGTCGTGCCGGTAATGGTGGTATTTGTGCTGTAATTGCCGTATTTAACCTGCGTCTTACTGCTTTGAACAGGGGCTGCATTTTTTACCGAATAGCATTCCTCCAGAATGGCTTCCACATCTTCCAGAGTCAAGGAAGTCGCCGTTCCCCGGATCTCTCTCCTGCCGGCAAATCTCCGGATCTGCCCGGCATTGACCACCAGCAGGTTTGTCCCCATGGCCTCGATCCGGCCCAGCACTTCTTTCTGCGCCCCTTTTCCGACAGAGACCATGAGAATGACCGCAGAAACACCGATGATGACTCCCAGCAGGGCCAGGAAAGTACGCATCTTGTGTACAAGGAGCTGCTTGCGGGAAATTTTCAGGTTAAGCCCGAGTCTCACAGCCTCTTCCCATTTTCTGCTGGATTATGACCTCAATGCCTCGGTAGGCTGGAGGACCGATGCCCGCCGTGCCGGCTGCAGTCCTGCGATCATCCCTACCAGAGATGAACAAAAGACCCCGACAGCCACGATCTCCCAGGAAACAGATGCCGGCGCACCGGTCAGCATCACCATAAGCCTGGTCCCCGCCACTCCCAGGAAAATCCCCAGAGCACCCCCGGTCAAGGTAACGGCCGTGGATTCGATAAGGAACTGGAAGAGGATGTGCTTTCTCTGGGCTCCTACCGCTTTTCTCAGCCCGATCTCCTTTCTTCTCTCCGAGACCGATATGAGCATAATGTTGGAAACGACCACTCCGCCCGCGACCAAAGAGATACCCGCGATGATGATCAACAAAATATTGAAGGTTCCGGCCACTCTTTCCGCCATCTCCTTGACCTCATCCGGCTTTCTGACCGTGAAATCATCGGGCATCCCGGGAGCGATTCTGTGGCGTTCCCGCATGAGGGATTGAATCTCCAAGGCGACTCTGTCTATTTCTTTATGAGATTCGAGCCTGACTTTCATTCCGGCCAGGTAATCCACATTGGCCACCCGCCTCATGAAAGTGGTCAGAGGGACGTAGACACGGTTGTCCATGTCTCCGCCTCCGGGGCTCGTTCCCTTGATCTCCATGATTCCCCTGACCTCGAACTGGATATTTCCCACCCGGATAAACTCCCCGATCGGACTGGAGCCTCCGAACAGCTCCTGCCTGACCGTCTCTCCGACCACAGCCACTCTGGCCATCCGGTCCATATCCTCTTCGGTGATGAAATCTCCCTCCCGGGCATCCCAATCCCAGACCGGAGCCCATGAGGGAGTGACTCCGAAAACGGCTGCCGTGGTGGACCGGTCCTGAAATAGGATTTCAGCCTGGCCCCTCCTGTTGAAGGGAGCTAGTTCCTTGATGCCTGTTATCTCCTCTCTCAAGGCTTGTGCGTCATCGAGCTTCAGGTTGGCAACGGGCTGCTCCCCGGAAGGCCGGCCCATTTCCCGGCCTCCTCCGGAAAAAACCATCAGGCTGTCCAGCCCGAATTTTTTTACCCGCTCCATGATTCTCTTCTGGGCTCCCAGGCCGGCGGAAACGACAAGGGTCAGGGCGATGATCCCGATGACAATGCCTATCATCATCAAGAAAGAGCGGAGTTTATTCTTCCCGAGTTGTTTAAAGGCCACACCGATGAGTCTACCTGTTTTCATCGTTTTCCTCCCCGGCCGGGACGTTTTGGAGCCCGTCTTCGGCCATTTTCGGATGCGGATTCCTTCTGTCACCGACGACCCGGCCGTCGGCGATCCTGATGATTCTTCCGGCATATTCGGCGATATCGGCCTCATGGGTGACCACCACAATGGTCCTTCCCTGCTGATGGAGACGTTGGAAGAGGGACATGATTTCGTAGCTGGATTTGGTGTCCAGATTTCCGGTGGGTTCGTCGGCGAAAATGATTTCAGGATCATTGACCAGCGCACGGGCGATCGCCACCCGCTGCTGCTCTCCGCCGGAAAGTTCCCCGGGATAGTGGGAGATTCTGTCCTTCAGCCCGACGGTTTCCAGCGCTTTCCGGGCCAGCCGGCTGATGCCGGTCCTTTCGGAATAGATGAGGGGAAGCTCGACGTTTTCCAGAGCACTCGTCCTGGGCAGCAGGTTGAACATCTGGAAGACGAAACCGATTTTCTTATTCCGGACCCTGGCCATCTCCTCGTCCCCGAGGCGGCTGACCTCGGTGCCGTCCAGGACCACAAGCCCGTTTGTCGGCCTGTCCAGGCAGCCCAGGATGTTCATCAAGGTCGATTTTCCCGAACCGGACGCCCCCATGATGGCCACGAATTCTCCTTTCTGTATCTCGAGGGAAACATCCCTCACGGCGGCAACTTCGGCGCTTGCCCCTTTGTTATAAATTTTACTGATGTTTTCGGCCTGAATAACCGGTTCATTCATCGGCTGATCTCCTCCCATGTTATTCTGAAATGACGACATGTTCTCCCTCCCTAATCCCGCTGACGATTTCCGTGTAACCTCCATCCCTCCAGCCTACCCTGACATTCCGGCGGACTCTGTTTCCATTCTCTAGGACCGTCACAAAACGCTCCCCTCTTTCCCTGGTGATGGCAGATGTGGGAACAACCAGGACATTCTTACGGGTTTCCAGAAGAATCGTCACGCTGGCCGTCATCTCCGGACGAAGAATCTTATCCTTAAAATCCGTGATTTCAACGGTCACGATGTAGTTGACCACGTTATCCTGTATGACGGCCTTGGGATATATAGCCGTCACCTTCCCCTCAAAATCCGTATCTGAATAAGTATCCACAGTAAAGACAGCCTCCAGGTCCGTCTTTATTTTCCCTATGTCGGTTTCATCCACATAGGTTTGTACCTCTAGGCGTTTTAAATCGATCAGGTTGACGAATGTCGGTGCGGCCAGGCTGGCGGCGACGGTTTCTCCCTCCTGGGTGGAAATGGAGGCGATAACTCCGGAAATGGGGGCGTATATCCTTGTATACCCAAGTTGCACTCTGGCGAAGTCGACGTTGGCCTTCGCCTGCTCCACCTGGGCCAGGGCGGTTTTATATGCATTCTCCGCCAGGTCGGCCTGCTGGCGGGAGGTGAAATTTTTTTTCAAAAGCGATCTCTGTCTCTCCAGGTTGATTCCGGCATATTCGAGGTCGGCTTCAGCTCTCTCCAAGGCGGCAATATTCTGGTCGAGCTTGGCTCTTAACTCGGCGTCGTCCAGCTCGGCAATGACCTGTCCGGCTTCCACCAGATCCCCGATCTGAGCACGAAGCCGTTTGACCACTCCCGAAACCCGGGACCCCACCTTTACCTCAGCCCCGACCATGGGCTTGATGATACCGGTGGCAAGCACGGAGGAACCGATGTCCCGCCTGACCACGGGGACGGTTTGGACGGATGATGGGCCGGCACTGCTCTTGATGATGAAGGACCGGACGAGGAAAACAGCAGCCGCGATAAGAACCAGGATTACGAATATCCACCATAATTTTTTCTTCATCACTTATCTCCTTGAGTTCCTTCGTATCCGGATGTTCCCGTCACCCTGTCCAGGACGGCCAGGGCGATTTTGAAATCGGCCAGGGCTTCGATTTGGCTTTCTTCGGCTGCCACCAGGGCAGTCTCGGCATCTATCACTTCGATCATCGAGCCCACCCCTTCCCGGTACTCTTCTTCGGCGATAGCCAGGTTCTCCCTGGCATTTCTCAGGTAGATCCTGGTGTTGTCGATACGCTCCTCCGCCTCCTTCAGGTCGAGATAGGCATTCCAGACCTCGAGGCCGATCTCATTGCGGAGAGACTGCATCTGCTTTTCCAGGGCGGTCAGAGCTGTTTTCTCCTGAGCCACCCTGGCTTTGGTGGCGAATCCTGTAAACAGGGGCAAGTCCAGACTCAACCCGGCAAACCATCCGCTTTTCATTCCCGACAAATTCAATCCAGAGAGATTAAGCCCGGCATCGGCGGACACCCAGGGGCGAAGACTGCTCTGGGCAACTCGAATATTCGACTCCTGAGCAGCCAACTGAGCTTCCATATTCCTGATTTCCGGACGAAGGCGGAATGCCTGGGAAAGGAGAGCATCAAAATCCAGGCTCCCTTTAAGTTCGATATCTTCCAGGTCATCCTGTACTTCCAGAAGCAGATGGGCCTCGCGCCCCATGAGCACATTAAGCGACCCCAGCATGAACAGCCTGGCGTTGCGAGCCCTGATGAGGGAAAGATCCGCATTGGACTTTTCCACTTCAGCCTTCAGAATGTCGGAGCGCTGAACCACACCGGCCTCAAAACGCGCTTGGGCGAATTCCAGATAATATTCCGCCCTTTCCAGAGCCTGCAGGGACGCCTTCTCCAGATGCTGGGCCTGTAGAAAACGGTAATAGGCCTGGCTGACATTCAATACCAGCTGCTGGAGGTTGTTCTCATGTTGGTAAGATGCTGCATGGAACAAGGATTCGGCAGCGTCAAAGGACGCTGATTTTTTCCCTCCCTGGTAAAGATAATAACGGGCAGCTACCCCAGCGCTGTAACTGGAATAGGCTCCATCTCCTCCTCCGGAATCACCTTTTGCGGTTGAAAATCTGTCCGCACTTGCACTGAGGTTGATGGAGGGATAGTAGCCGGAACGCGCTTCGGTGGTTCTCAGACGGCTTTCCTCTACGGCGTACAGGGATGAAACAAAGGAGGGATTATTGGTGAGGGCCAGAGAGATGCACTCGGAAAGAGAGAACTTTTGGGCGGCATTTGTTTCAGAGCCCGCCGGAAGTTGAAAAAAAAGGAACAACCCAATAAATCCTGCGGCCAAGCCATATAACTTCAGCTGAAACTTTCTAGGCAATTTAATCATTCTCTTTCTCCTGCAGTCTAATTTACTTTGAGATAGCACCCTTCCTCTCGTCTGTCTTGCATTTCAAATCGCTCCAGCATAATTTTAAAAAATTTTTCCTGCTGCTCCGGTTCGAGCATTTTTTTAACCTCCAGGAGATGTTCTGCAACTTTTTTCTGGGCTTCTAGCTGGAAGAGATTAATTCTCTCCACAATTTCTTTCAACCGGTCGAGATCAGGATCTTCTTTTTTAAGCTCGGCCACTAAAAGCCTTCTTTCTTCTTGCATTTTTGAGGAAAGGGAATCGATAATTGAATGAAAAATTTTGCGGTATGCCAGAAAGTTTTTTTCCTGTTCGGTTGAAAGAGAGAGTTCCCGCTTCAACCGTTCAAAACCTTTCCCTGGTTTGTCTGACGGACAGGAAGTTTCTGGTTCAAACCAGCGGTGATAGACCATCACTCCCAAAGCCGTAAGATTGACCACCAGAAGGATAAAAACGGCATAAGTGAATATTTTCATTTTTGTTGTCATCTTTTGCTCATCTGTCCGGCCGATTCGAGCTCATCGTAAATGTCCGGCAATGAGCCGGGAGGAGAAATGGAAAAACGGTCGAGCTCAAATTCTTCTGCCGGGCCGCTTGTTTGCCGGATATAAGCAGCCAATTCAAAAGAAGGAGAACTGGAGGGAGAACCAATGAAGGCCCCGGCAGCAACTGCAAACGAAATCAGAATGGCCAGAAAGGCAGAAAAAGCATAGCGCCTGAGGAACTGCTGCAGCCGGAAAGAAAAAAGACTGGACTTCTCTATTCTCGCCAATCGGTTCTGAAGCTTCTCCCATAAATAAGGAGGAGGGACTTTTTCTGCGGAAGGTAATTTTTTCCACAGCCGTTCATAGACTTCAAGCGTCCTGGAACAATAAGGACAATTCTGTAGATGATTGCGGACCAGCTCTCTTTCCTTCTCACGCAATTCGTTGTCAAGATAAAGCAGAATCTTTCTCTGAATTTTTTTGTGTTTACCGTCTTTTTTCATCTTCACTCCTTTAGACACCGGAAAACGGAAAAAATCGCGGTCCGTTTAAATATTTTTGAAAGAAGAGGCCAATTTTTTTTGAAGGCGCTGCTTGGCCCGGTAGAGGAGGGAGCGGACAGAAGAAACGGAAAGACCCATGATTCCGGAGATCTCACGGTAAGAAAGTCCTTCATAATGATTGAGGATGACGGCCACACGCTGATTTTTCGGCAAGGAATCGACGGCCTTATCCACGAGGAGCTTCTCTTCCGCCTCCGTCAGACGTTCCATAGGTCCTTTTCTCGGGTCCTCTCCCTGCTCGTCTCCCTTCTCGGAAAAAAAGTCAAGGGATAGGATATGCTTGAACTTTTTCCGGCGCCGGTGGTTGAGACTAAGATTGACGGCAACCCGGTAAAGCCAGGTGGAAACCTTTGATTCCCCCCTGAATTTGTTCATGGTCAGATAAGCCTTGAAAAAGACTTCCTGAGTGATATCTTCGGCCTCCTGGAGATCCCACACCATGTGGAAACAGAGATGAAACACCGCTTCGTGATGGCCGTCGAAAAACTCCTTGAAAGCGGCCTCATCTCCTGATTTTATTCTCTCTATGAGTCTTTTTTCATCAATCAAAATTTTTTCCACTCTATTTTCCCAGGATTATATTGAAAAACAACCAGAATAGCATTACTAAATAATATTTCATGGAAAATATCAGCGAGATTTAAAAATAATAGCCATAAAAAATGTAAAGCTATTGACATTATTGATTATTTCATTTATATATGAGTGAAACATATAAATGTCAATAACATATTAGTGGTTGATTGATTTTTATCGGAGGTGTAGAATGTGTCATTCCCATAATCCCGATCATCCCGGTCATAGCTGCTGCAGTCCCCCTTCAGGCAGAATACAGGGATTTATTCAGCCCTGGCTGCTGCTCCTTCTATCAGAAGAGGCAGCCCACGGCTATCAATTGACCGATAAACTCAACCGGAATGAAGACACCAAAGGTGCAGACCCGGGTTTTCTTTACAGGACGCTGCGGCAGTTCGAGGAGGATGGCCTGGTCAAGTCTTCCTGGGATACGGAGGGCCCTGGTCCGGCCCGCCGGGTTTACGAAATTACCCCTGACGGCGTTGAATACCTGCATGCATGGGCTGAGCATATCCGGAGTACCAGGAAACGGCTGGGCAGGTTTCTGGAGGTTTACACCTCCCGCTTCAAACCGACAGAATCCAAAAAAAGGAGGTAAAAATGTGTATGCATCACGGATTTCACCATTATCAAGGCTCTGGCCACTGCTGCTGTCAGCCAGGCAGCTTCCAGGAAGGCGTATTCCGGCGGCATTATTCAAGCCGGGAAGAACGCATCGCACAACTTGAGGAATACCTTAAAGAACTCCAGGCAGAAGCCAAAGCTGTAGAAGAGCATCTGGCCAGGATGAAAGCCGGCAAGTAAAAATCACAAGCATTGTACCATCAGATAAGGATAAGCTGCCGGCAGGAGGCGAATTGCCGGTCGTTTGTATGGCATGTGCCGCTTTCTTCCCCCGGCTTTTATCTTTACCCATCCTTCCGATAGAATGAGATGAGCGCAGCCGTTATTTTGATCAATGCCATCGCCGCAGTGTGTTTGGTTTTTGCTTTTATTAAAAACAGGGAAAAAGCCCGCCAGTCAATCATCGTCGCCGCCGGATCTTTCTTCAGGGTTCTCCCCCTCGTGCTCATGATAATCGTGATCATCGGACTCTTCTCAGCCTTCATCCCCCCTTCCGAGATCATAAAGTTCATCGGCGCTCAAGCCGGATGGTCAGGCATTCTGGCGATTGCCGCCCTCGGGGCTGTCCTCCACATTCCGGCCCTGATCTCCTTTCCCCTGGCTGCCGCTCTTCTCCAGAGCGGAGCCTCCATCGCATCGGTGGCTGCATTCATCACAAGCTTGACCATGGTAGGAGTCGTCACCTTAGCTCTGGAAATGAAAGAACTGGGACTCAGGCTGGCTCTTCTTCGAAACGGTTTCAGCTTCATTATGGCTGTTATTATCGCTCTCATCATGGGGATGATTCTGTGAACAACAGAAACACGGAAAAAAACGGGGAAGACAGGACTTCCCGGAAAAACACAATCAGAGACTACCTGGTCTTTTTTGCCGTCTTAGTTGCAGGGCTTGTTCTCCTTCTCATTTTCCCCGATAAAAAAGATGCAGCCGCCGCCACCGCCTGGAACTATTTGCGGGAAATGATGGCAATTCTACCGGCCGTGATGGTCGTCATGGGGCTTTTCAGCATATTCGTCACCAAAGAGCAGGTGGTCAAATATTTGGGGAAGACATCCGGAGCTAAAGGGCCGCTGGTGGCTCTATTCTTCGGTGCCCTGCCCACGGGTCCCCTCTATATTGCCTTTCCTTTGGCAGCCGCGCTTATCAGGAAAGGAGCCCGGGTTTCCAATGTAGTTGTTTTCATTTCTGCCTGGGCGTGCATCAAAATCCCCCAGGAGCTGGTGGAGCTTCAATTCCTTGGATTTCCATTCATGGGAGTCAGGCTTCTCCTGACTGTTTTTTTCGTCATCCTCATGGGCCTGCTCATCGAGCAATTGGCGTCTCCAAAAAAAGGAAAGAAGGCCCTCAATAACCAAGGAGGCTAGAAACATGAAAGTATTCGATCTTTCGAAAATGAAGGCTTTCCCTTACGAGAAACGGGAAAAGAATGTCTTTTACCAAGTGAAAGAATTTAAAACACGAATAATTGAACTGCCTTCCGGCGGCAAAATGCCTCCCTGCGAGATGTCGGAACATGTCGTATTCGTCGTGCTGGACGGAGAAGTGATGGTTGAGGTGAGCTCGGAAAAAGTGAGCCTGAAAGAGAAACATTGCCTTATTGCCGAGCCGGCCGCCATGTCCATGCGCACACAAAAGGGCGTCCGGATGCTCGGGATACAGATTGCGGCAGCACCCAAAACCGGAGAATAAAAAGCCGCCCCGATTAAGAAAATTCAGAGAATTTATCGGCCGGAGAAAAAAGGAAGGGAAGAGTCAGACCCTGAAAGCATTTCGCTCTTTTCATCTTATCAAATATGCAGGCCTGCCCTTTTTTTTGTCAAACTCAATGATTTTATTGAATCTGCCAGTTTGGCTTTCCTGTAAATTCATAGAATCCTCATCACCAAAAAGTCAGTGGCGTAACGATCGCAATCGACCTTAGGTAGGGCTAATCAGATAGGTTCTTTTTCCTGAATCCCATTCGCGCTGGATCAAACCTTCAGTTTCCATTTTTTTCAGAATCTCTACAACGTACTCCAAACCGCCTGGAATAATATCCACTATTTCTTTTTGCGTTATAGGGTCTCCTTTTTGTCTTGCCATCGAAAGTATTTCCTTCTCTTCTGAAGAAAGCATCTTCCGCTCATTCGGAGTCAATCCGTCTGATCCCATTGTTCTTCGGCTTATGAACCATATCAAAATGCCGATCAAAAGGACAACAACCCCAATAATCACAAATATTATCCAGGAATCTATGCCTCCAGCTGCATGATGTGTTTGGCTCATGTTTTAACCTCCTAAAAATTCATGAATTCGCACAGGTTTCAATGTGCATCATATTCTTTTGGGCATAGTTCTTTGGATACCTGTATAGCCGCGGAGCTATCTGTCTTCATGCCTATCATTACTCCGGTTTCCTTCCTCTTCCGCAGCCAGTGCTGAAGAAATAATCGTCCTGAAATGTTCTATGGCCTCCGGATTAACAAAATAATGGACTCGATAACCCCGCCTCTCGCCCCTTATCAAACCTATAGCCTTCAGTACCCGGAGATGTTGGGAAACAGCGGATTGAGTTATGCCCAATCGATAGGCAAGCGCATTCACGCATAGGGCATTTGGTTTGCGCTGCCGGCAGAGCAGTTTCAGCAGCTTCAGCCGGGTTGGGTCTGCCATAACCCTGAAAAAAGCCGCCTGCTCTTCTGTATCTTGATTCGTATATTTATCCATATACCATTTATCCATAATCTAAATAAGTTGTTACTAATATACTTAATAGAAAAGAGATGTCAATATATCACGGACAAAATTTTGTTATTAAAGTTTTTCCATGCTGTTAAATGTCACGCATGAAAATGGATCTCTTGATCCGGCTGGAGAGAGCACCCAGCTTTTTGGATGAGTTGATCACAGATCTTGCTGAGTTTTGCCCTAATCTCGGAGTAGCGTTTATCGAAGACAAGATTATTTTTTTCGATAGGATCATTGCGCAGATCATACAATTCTTCAAATTCCGGGTGCTGGGGATAGCGGATATACTTCCATCGCTCCGTCCGGACCGCCTCTGTTTGAGGTATTTCAGGATGATCCCAAAGATGCTCGGTCAAGATTTCTTTGCGCCAGTTGACTCTCGATCCATTAATGATGGGAACGAGCGATCCTCCCTGAATCTCTTGAGGGATGGATAATCCTGCCAGGTCGAGAATGGTAGGCGCGATATCGACATTGAGCGCTAAGCTGGATTCGATCGTCCCTCTTCGCGCTCTTGCCAGTCCTGGATCAAAGATAATCAAAGGGACTCTGATCGACAAGTCGTGCATCGTCCATTTGCCGGCAAATCCCCGCTCTCCCAAAAAATATCCATTATCGCTCATGAAGATAATGATCGTATCTTTGAGCCTATCCAAAAGTTTCAATTCATCAAGGAGCCGGCCAAGAGCCATATCCACGCCACTGATCATCCGGTAATAACCCTTGACCATTTTCTGGTATTTCTCCGGCGTATCGAACCGCCAAAACCAGCGCTCACGATTCATCGATTTTTTCACGAACTCAGGAAGCGAATCGAAAAATGACGGCTCCCCCAGTACTGGGGGTGGAATCACAACATCCCTGTAGAGATCATCACAGGATGATGGCCAAAAATACTGCTGTTTTTCACTATCGTGGGCATGAGGTGCCCAAGTGCTCAAGGAAAGACAAAAGGACTGCTCAGGACCGGTTCCGCGTATGAAATCGAGGGCCCGATCCATGTTGATGTCAGTGAGATGTTTCTTTTGGCCGTCGACGTCTTTAAAATACGGATAAGCGCTGGGTTGGAAATAATCGAACCATTCCTCTTCCACACCCTCCGGAACATCGACGCCGAATTTGCCGACAAAGCCTGTTCTGTATCCTGCCCGCCTCAACAGAACAGGATAACTCCTATCGCAGTAATCTTTACGAACGGAAGGCTTGGTGAAAGTATATCCATGTTGACGTTCGTACAATCCAGTAAACACACTGGCGCGGCTGGCTGCACAAATCGGCGTGGTCACAAAGGCATTCTCGAACCTGATGCCATTTCGAGCCAGCCAATCCATATTGGGGGTTCGAATGATGGGATTTCCCGCGCAGCTCAGCGCATC
>Ga0180434_10005236_pt1 | contig 15400 bp, 16 predicted proteins | sample SS_ome_7_FD_132453 | JGI IMG/M metagenome (GOLD analysis project Ga0180434, IMG submission 132453) | Hypersaline lake sediment archaeal communities from the Salton Sea, California, USA - SS_1_D_2 metaG | ecosystem: Environmental > Aquatic > Non-marine Saline and Alkaline > Hypersaline >...
ATTTGTTCGCATGCTGCAGAGACAAGCATGTGGCAATGATTGTTATATGCTCTTTTTAGCTGGATTGTGGCTTTGTATGTGGTATACTTCTTGTGTAGATGGATTGAGGTCGAGCCACTCAGAATGCCAGGGATGTACGCATTCAGCTTCTAGTTGTACAGTTGTGTAGACATTTGAGTCGAAACTTCTGGAGGTCATCGAAAACAGTAGCTATGGTGGGGGCTGTTTTCAGACTTCTGTTGTTTGTATAGATTTAGTAGTTCAGTTGTTTGAAACCTGCGATGTGTCAGGGAAGACGAGAATCTAAGCTGTATTTGGTGCAGGTTTGATTTCTATTGTGGGGGTAAGGTCATGTTGGGGAAGTGGGGATTCTATCTATCTATTTTTACAGTTGTTCTACTGGTTGGTCAAGGCTTGTCTTTTGCGGGAACAGGTTCCAATCTTGACCAATGGGCGAACGATGGTGCAGTGTGGCAGAACGGATCTCTTCATGGTGGAAACTCTTCCTATCATGAGGGTCAGGGCATTCCTTTTAGAGTTGGGTATGAAGGTCTTGAAGGTGGAAGTAGCCACAGCTTTGTGATCGAATTCGATTTCAGCAGAGCAACTATCCACGGATACGACTACCTTGTTGACTACAACTACGGGGTCGATGCGGCCAATGTTACCGGCAATGAAGGCGTCGCGGGTGGTGGTGGTCCGTATACGATTGGGACTCCGTCCACATATCCCATACCTTCAATGGGCCCTCTCCTGCCATTTGCCCAGGACCCGGGCAATTTCACAATCTATAACGCGACGATTGACAGCACCTCCGGGTACAGCACTTCTGTCTCAGGTTCAGCAACGGCTGTTATCATCACAGTGAATTTCACCGTCAACGGTACGGCGGTGGACACTTTTGACGTTGTTCTCCTTTGGGGTGGCCACTTGGCTTCGGCAAATGACTGGGGCATGGGCAACGGCGCTTCAAGTATTTCCGGCGCTCCGCTCCACATGGCAGAGGTGAACGGTAAGGATCTTTCTATGCAGGCAGGCTCCGCCCTACCTCCATTGCCAACGCCGACACCCACGGCTACGGAAACTTATACTCCAACAAATACGCCGGTACTCACAGACACCCCTACTGATATTCCGACGGAAACCTACACCCTTACATTTACGCCGACCTTTACTTATACATTGACTCACACGTATACGTTTACCCACACCCCGACTTTTACTGATATACCGACTGACACGCCAACGGTGACTGATACGTTGACCTACACACCGACGGTGACCAACACGTTGACCTACACACCGACGGTGACCAACACGTTGACCTACACACCGACGGTGACCAACACGTTGACCTACACACCGACGGTGAGCAACACGTTGACCTACACACCGACGGTAACCGACACGTTGACCTATACGCCGACGGTAACCGACACGTTGACCTATACGCCGACGGTAACCGACACGTTGACCTACACACCGACGGTGACCAACACGTTGACCTACACACCGACGGTGACTGATACGTTGACCTACACGCCAACGGTGACTGATACGTTGACCTACACGCCAACGGTGACCGATACGTTGACCTATACGCCGACGGTAACCGACACGTTGACATACACACCGACGGTGACTGACACGTTGACATACACGCCAACGGTGACCGATACGTTGACATACACACCGACGGTGACCGACACATTGACCTACACGCCGACGGTAACCGACACGTTGACATACACACCGACGGTGACCGACACGTTGACATACACACCGACGGTGACCGATACGTTGACCTATACACCGACGGTAACTGATACGTTGACCTACACACCGACGGTGACTGATACGTTGACCTACACACCGACGGTAACTGATACGTTGACCTATACGCCGACGGTGACTGATACGGCGACGAGCACGTCGACGGCGACCAGTACGGCAACTGACACGCCAACGGTAACGAATACAGCGACGAGCACATCGACGGCGACAAGTACCGCAACTGATACGCCAACGGTGACCAATACGGCGACGAGCACGTCGACGGCGACCAGTACGGCAACTGACACGCCGACGGTCACTAATACGGCGACAAGCACGTCGACGGCGACTCATACGTTCACCGACACACCGACGGTGACCAATACGGCGACAAGCACGTCGACGGCGACTCATACGTTCACTGACACGCCGACGTCAACCAAGACACCAACAGTCACGGCCACCTTTACAGAGCCAATTGTGACGCCTCAGGCGACTGAGACACCCACAATTACGCCTACCTTTACGGAGCCGGTTGTGACACCTCAGGCGACTGAGACGCCCGTCTACTGTGCGTGTATCACTTGTTGCCCGAAGATCTTGAAGATACCTAATCTTACAGACGGGATTGTAACGTTCAGGATCGATCTTCCGGGACGACTCGATGCGCGTGATGTTGATCTGAGCACGGTTGCTATTACCGCTGTCAACGGACATCGACTGATTATCCCGCTCTGGCTTGTTATTCCCAATGTTATCTATCTCGATCCGGATGGAGATGGTGTCGATGACGTAATGATCGTCAGGTTCCGCGAGTCCAGGATACTGGCAATTCTCCCGTGGTGGCTCCCAGCTTCGCTACTGACATTGGAAGGGGATTTTGTTACGGGCGAAAGCTTCATAGGCTCCTGCCATATCGGGCTTGCGAGTTGGCTTCCGTGGATCAACCACATAACGTTTAGAGGAGACGATGGCCTCCTACTCTACTGGCTCTTATTCAGCTAGTGACAATCATGAGGACGTGATTGCTTCAGGCTGAATAGAGGAAGGAATGAAGTAAGTCTGCGTTATGTCTGGTTCTTAGTTGTAGAGACTGTCGAGAGTACGGTCAGAAGCGTTTCACTTCTGACCGTACTTTTCTTTGGCTTCCCCATTATCAACGTGACGGAAGTTGCTCCCTAGACTCGAAGCTCCGACATGTATGCTGTCATGTTTCGAGGCGCCCGGGCAAGCAGCAAGAAGCCAGAGGTTATCGCTCTCCTGTGTGCTGTCTCCAAGTTGCCAAGACATAGCGCTTCTGGCTCTTTCCAGTCCCAAAAAGAAAAGCCCACTCCGCGGTAGAATGGGCTTGTTTCTCGTCTTCAGTTTTTCCGTCTAATCTCAACAACCAATATCGGATTGGGCCTGGATCAGTAAGCTACCCTTACAGGTGGTCGATACGGATCAGTAAGTTCCGTTTCGCCGAAGGGACGGTTCAGGACTGGGCGCTCCCAGTAAGGCACGTAGAATGTCAGAGTATCAACAATACCCGCAGTCATTCGCTCAAGGAATGAAAGTGTGCCATTGACTGGCCCCACAGTGAGGCCCCAAGAAGGACCGTATGTGTTGGTCATTTTGGAGACGCTCATCGGAATCTCGATAGGAGAAAAGACAGTATGCCCCGCTCCGATAAAGAACTTCTTAATTGGCGGTGCGATGGACGGGGCTTGTGCCACCGCCTCGACTGAGATCGCCAACAACATCAGAGCCACAAGCAACGTTGTCCCGGTCTTATAGAACTTCATCTCTGTCTCCTTCAAATCACATCCTATTATCGTCCTTCAGAGACCAGCAGGCGTGACTGCTTTTGAGCAGACAACCCTCACTTGCCGAAATTATACCCGGTCGAAATATAACTTGCAAGTGCACGACTTCGAAGGTGATTTCGCAGAGCAGAAAGGCATTTGCAAACAGTATTCTGGCCGATTCTCCTGTTCTCTTCTACCATCCGCAGTCATTGAACGGTCAAGTCAGGATGCCTGTGCATCAGCAACAAGAGTCCGAGAATCGTCTTTCCGTCGCTCACTCTGCCAGATTGTATCATGCGAAGTGCGTGACTGAACGAGAACGATTGAATCTCAATGCACTCATCCAAATCCATTTCAAGAGACGATTGTCTCAGTTGTGTCGCAACGTAGAGGCGCATGTGCTCGGTCAGAATACCTGGGGAAGTATGCATTTGGTGGACCTACGCGTTGTCTTGGATGAATCTATGGATCGAACGATCATATGTGATCTCTGTCTCTTTCGAAAAGAAGCATGCTGGCAGTTGACCGTTCTTTCGGTGATAGTGCAGACATTCGCAACAGCGCCCCTTCCTTGAGCACCCGGGATAGCTGCAATTGCATTCCTTAAGATTCTGTTCGAGGTTTGGGCATTCCATTGGCTGTCATCTCCTGAGTTGACTGCTGATCTCTTGGTTCACTCTTCGCATGAGATCGTTGTGTTCGACCTCAAGTCGAAGTTGTTCCTGAAAGACCAAATCAGTGCGCATTCTGCTCTGAAGTTCGGAGAGCTTTCGTTTGTCTTCCGGCTCTATCGGCTGGTTCTCCATCTCCAGTTTTGCGAGTTTGATGGCGATTTCGCGATGATCATCACGAAGCTTGCGCAGTTCATCGTCGTTTTCAATTTTCGTTTGGACAGCGTGGAGTTCTCTGACCGCTCTTGTATCGGCAATCGCCTTTCCCAGTGCGCGAGCCTTCTCCATTAGATCGTCATATTCTGCCATGCAGCTATTCTCCAAAGAGGCTTGTCTAGTTTACGATTAGTGACATTACTTCGGCCCTGGTTGCCGGGTTTTCTCGGAAGATTCCACGCAGGGCTGAAGTAACTGTTTTGGAACCCGGCTTTCTTACGCCACGCATGGTCATGCAGAGGTGCTCTGCCTCGATCACACATAGAGCGCCTTTGGGCTTGGCTGTGCGCATAATGGTGTCGGCAATCTGCGTGGTTAGACGTTCCTGCAATTGCAGACGTTTGGCGTGTGCCTCAACGATTCGGGCCATCTTGCTGAGGCCCAGTAAGTTGGTGTCTTGCGGCAGGTAGGCTACGTGAGCCGTCCCGATGAATGGCAGCATATGGTGTTCGCACATCGAATAGAAAGGGATATCCCTGACAAGAACTATCTCATCATGGTTTTCGGAATGGAAAACACAGATGTCGTCGCCAGGTTCACGCCCGATGCCGGCGAAGATTTCCTCGCACATGTCTGCCACACGACGGGGAGTATCTTTCAATCCTGGTCGATTGGGGTCATCGCCTATTCCTTCAAGAAGCAGGCGAACAGCTTCAACTATCTTCTCGCGATCCATTGCTCTCGTTTCCTCTGCAGATCAACGGGGATCGGACAACACTTTTCCTGTCACAGACTTAGGTTCGATCAATTCCACTTTAGGGGGAGAAAGCAGCCTGAGTTGAAAACTCACTGTGTCATTGTCGTCCGTGTCCGACATGAAGGGGGACGCAATGTCGACATATATCCTGATGTCCTCAGGAGTCAGGTCATCATTCACTGTATCCGGCGGGCCTTTCACTCTGACACTTAGCCAGCGCTCATCAAGCGCTACATCATTCTCCGCAGGTAGCAACAACGGGACATTCTCGAGCACACGTTCACTCATTGGTGCGTCAATATTGACGTTCACCAAGATCTTGTTGCCTGCTTCCAAATCGATTGTTACACCGTCTATCTCCACGGCATAAACTTCAACTGCAGAATCCATCGTTCGCGGCCCAACATCAATGGGAGGAACCGTCAAGGCAACAACATCACCTGTAAAAAGGCTCGAAGGACCCTTGACTGTTATCTTGGTCGGAATAACAACGGGGTCCCCGACCAGTTCGTATCCCGGTTTTATCTTTTCCTTACCTACAATCTGTGCTCTTACGGGAATGTCTTCCTTTTCTATAATCGTGTCCAGTAGAATACGGGGCATTTTCTTGTGCGAAGTAATGGTAACTCCACGCAGACCTTCGAAGAACTCTGGTTCTAGTTCCGGTGGAACCACGACGGGTTCACCCGGATCTGGGACCTGCTGGTTGGACAGATCCCACAAGCCCTTCAATACGGGCAACTCATCTACAACGTCCAAAGCTGATTTTGGCCCGCTCAGATCAAGTCTCAGACTTATCGCATCATCACTACCCAGAATCCTGCGCCCTTCGGCGTCGTCAACAATGATGGCACAACCTAGCGGCGGCTGGACACGCAATTCGGCACGCACCGAAGATCTGGGTTCGGTTGTCCTACCGCTCTGCACAAACCACACCAAAGCGGCAACGAGAAGCGCCGCGAGCTTCAGCTTATAGTCATCTACCACGATCTTGTGAAAAAGTTCTTTCATTAAGACCTGACTTCAACCGGTTGTTCGCCACTTTCGTCAAGATCCGGGACTTCTGCATGCAATTCACGAAGTAACTTTGACAATGAATTTGCATTGAGGTTCCGCTGGATATGTCCTCTTACAGCAAGAGAAATCTCGCCTCTCTCTTCCGAGACGATTACACAGATGGTATCGGATTCTTCGGTAATGCCGATGCCGGAGCGATGTCGCGTCCCGAGTTCCTGACTTAGGCCGGGGGTCTCGGTCAGCGGGAAGAGACAACCGGCAGCAACCACGCGGTCTTCGCGAATAACCACAGCACCATCGCTCAACGGCGAGTTGGGGAAGAAGATGGTTTCGAGTAGTTCCGCAGTGACAACAGAATCGACTTTTGCGCCACCTTCAACGTAGGATTTCAAACCCACTTCTCGTTCGATCGCTATAAGGGCTCCCACATCGTTGCGAGCCATCTTGACGGCGGCGGAAACGATTTCGTCAATAACGCTGGCACGGCCACGAGCCATTACATGAAAAAACGACCTCTCTCCCAAGCGCACCAAGGCCCGCCGCAAGTCTGGTTGGAATATGATTATCAGGGCGATTGCGGCCAGAGTCGATAGCTGCTGCACAACTGACTCGATCACACTGAGCTGCAGTCGCTTTGCAACGAATAGAAGCAGTACAGTCCCCCCACCAAGCGCAATAATGCCACCGCGCAGAATCGCTGCACCTCTACTGCCGCGAAGAAACCGCAGGATAGCGTATATGCCGCACGCCAGCAGCGGGATCTCGATGGCAGCTTTCCACCATTCTATATCCGGCATTTCTGGTCTCGAATTGCCAAGTGCGTGATATGTATGCTCACCCCGCTCTGTCCTCAAGCGGCCCGGGCAAGCACGGATAAACCAGAGGGATTATAAAACAGATGCCGTGTTACTTGCAAACAATGTGGCCCTGCCGTATGGATTCGACGACTTTCACAAACGCCAGTGTTTCATCAACATCGTGAACGCGCAGAATATGTGCCCCGCCCAACATCGCCATCCCGGCGGCAGCAAGTGATCCGCTCAACCTGTTTGAGGCTGGTTTGCCCGTTATCAAACCGATTGTTGACTTGCGGGAAGCCCCAACCAGGATAGGTTGTCGGAGCGATTTCAGTTCCGCCAACTGCTGCAAAATGGTCAGGTTGTGTTCGGCAGTTTTGCCAAATCCGATTCCAGGATCAATGATGATCTGTTCTCTTTTGACCCCTGTTGCTACAGCCTGTTCAATCTGTGACCGCAGAAACTCCGCTATCTCGTTCATGAGATCGTCGTAGTGGGGGGCATTCTGCATTGTTCTGGGTTCCCCCTGCATGTGCATTAGGATGAGCGGGAGTCCCCGCTCCGCCGCCAATTCGGCGATTTTCGGGTCATTGCGGAGCGCAGTGATGTCGTTGATTATGGATGCGCCCGCATCTGCAGATTCTCGTGCGACGCCGTACTTTGTGGTGTCAATGGATATTGGCACTCCTGTCTTTTCGCTGAGCGCAGCGATGACTGGTACCACACGTCGAAGCTCTTCAGCTTCCGAAACTGACGCGGCGCCGGGGCGAGTGGATTCACCACCGATATCTATGATCTCTGCACCGCTCTCAACCATCTTCAAGGCGTGCTCGACCGCTGTCTCAGTGGCAATATAGCGGCCACCGTCGGAAAATGAATCGGGCGTGACATTCAGAATGCCCATTATCCTGGGACGACCGCCCAAGTCTATCGAGCCGCCAGGCAAGTCAAGGGTAAACACTGCCTTGTCTGTCATCTCCCAGTTCATCCACTGTGGACTTTGTGCTGAGAATCGCGGGTGAAATAGAAGAATCTTCGCTCAGTCGCTCGTCGCATCCTGCTGACTTTCGGCGGTATCCCTCTGTGTTTCTTCATCGGAGTCAATAGGCGAACCGTTTGGAGCGGCCTCAAGTGTTTCGCCTGCCATCACACGGTCAACCTGTGCTGCATCCAGCACCTCGAATTGGAGCAAGCCTTCCACCAACCGTTCTACCGATTCGGCGTTTTCCTTGAGCAACGTCTTGGCTCGCTGATGACAGTCCTGGACAATTCGTTTGATCTCTCGGTCAATCTGGACCGAAGTTTCTTCACTCATTCCTTTGGTGCGCGTAATCTCGCGGCCGAGAAAGAGGTGTTCCTCATTCTCGCTGTAGTTGATGGGGCCGACCAAGTCGCTCATGCCCCACTTGCACACCATTTGGCGCGCAAACTCCGTAGCTCTCTCCAAGTCATTTTGTGCACCGGAAGAGATGTCATCGCAGAAGAGTTCCTCAGAACCTCTACCACCCATCAGAACTGTAATGTCACCTAGGACGCGGTCACGACGCATGAGGTAGATGTCTCGTTCCGGCAGGCTCATCGTGGCGCCGAGGGCCATTCCTCGTGGGACGATTGTGACTTTGTGTAGCGGTTCGACCTCCGGTAACAATTTGGCCAGGATTGCGTGACCAGATTCGTGATAGGCAATCGCACGCTTCTCCTCTTCAGCCATAACCTTGCTGCGCTTCTGGCGTCCCCACATGACCTTATCGCGCGCTTCCTCGAGGTCGTCCATGTCAACCGCTTTTTTGTCTTTCATGACAGCGATAATAGCTGACTCGTTGATGAGGTTTTCGAGATCGGCTCCGGCGAAACCGGGCGTGCCGCGCGCAATCTTCTTGAGATCAACACCGTCGGATAGTTTTCGCGTACGCGCATGAACCTTGAGAATCGCCTCGCGTCCCTTCACATCGGGAAGGTCAACAACGATCTGTCGGTCAAAACGACCTGGCCTGAGCAAGGCGGGGTCAAGCACATCCGGCCGATTGGTTGCTGCGATAAGGATGATGTTGACGTCCGTCTCGAAGCCATCCATTTCCACGAGAATGGCATTGAGGGTCTGCTCTCGTTCATCGTGACCGCCACCGAGACCGGTGCCGCGGCGGCGACCGACAGCGTCGACTTCGTCAAGGAATATAATACAGGGCGACTTTTCCCTTGCTTGTCGGAAAAGGTCGCGCACACGTGAAGCACCTACACCAACGAACATTTCAACAAAATCCGACCCACTGATGCTGAAGAAAGGACGGTTTGCCTCGCCCGCAATGGCACGGGCCAAGAGCGTCTTGCCTGTACCGGGAGCACCTACAAGAAGAACCCCTCGAGGTACTCGACCGCCAAGTTGAAGGAATCTTTCCGGGTTTCTCAGAAACTCGATTATCTCCTTGACCTCTTCCTTTGCCTCTTCGATTCCGGCAACGTCATCGAAAGTTACACTTGTTCGTTCTTTGCTTGTAAACTCCTTTGCGCGGCTCTTACCGAAAGAGAGGACACCGGAACCGGGAGCGCGCATAGGTCGCAGAAAGAAGAACCAGAAGATCACGCCCAAGACAACCCAGGGGGCAAACAATGTCAAGATTGGAATCAGTTGACTAGGCGGATCCAGGTCAAGGTCAGTCCACAGTTCTCTTTCTAGTGTACTGTTGTGCTCCTTGATAGCCTCAATGACCAGACTGTAACTGATTGACGGGAAATTTACCAGAAGAGTCGAGGCGGTCTTTTCAGTCCCTTCCGGTTGCCTCAACTCCACCAAGAGGCGCTCTTCATCGAGGATTACCTTCTTGATATCGCCGGCCTCGAGGTGAGCATAGAAGTCAATGATGCTCGCCTCTTGTGCACCTGAGCCTGTACTTTCATACAGTCGCACCATTAGAAAGACAAAAAGGGCTGCAAGAACCAGCCAAATGAGAAGACTCTTGGGACGCCGCTGTTGCGGCTGATTGCCATCGCTATCAGGACGTCGATTCATGTTTCTAGGATCCGGATTGGACATTTACAGCTATCTCCGGGCAATGTAAAAGGGGCTACCACACCTCAAATGTTCTACAGACTATCTTGCGCGCCAAGTTCTTGAGCAGTTCTTGGCGCGCTTGCAATTCAGTTTCGCCAAACTTTGGTACGTATGACAACTCCCACCCCACGTCTCGACCTTCACGGAGTACCTGTTGAGTGGAGAGAGAAATCAGCTTGTAATTTACAGTCGCCCGAAGTTGGTATTCCGATACAATACCGTCCTCATCTTCGCGCAAGACGCTCAGCCCATAATCTTCCAGTGAGCCCTCAAAGCGGGCGTCTGCCCTTGCGATCTTTCGGATGTGTAACGGTGTTTTTGAGGCTATCTCCTTGATCAGAGCGTCTGTCAGATCCAGCTCTACGCCGGAGTAAAGTGTGTTGTTCCTGAAGACCGACACCGCTACAGAAGTCATGCCACCGGGCGTGTCGTACTTGGGACTGTATCCGCAGCCGACAAGAACTATCGGTAATAGCCACACCAGGAAGGTCGACCTCATTAGTCGGTCCCCTCTTCAGAGGGAGGCAGGACATCCAGTACTTGTGAAGCCATCTCAGCGTACTCTGTATCCGGATACAACTTTACAATCGATTCAAGATAGATTCGAGCAGCAGCAACTTTGCCGTTACGAAGATAGAATCGTGCGGTTTGGTAATCACCTTTCGCACGCGTCGTGTTGACGCTGTGAATCAGCTCCGGCACGTCGTCCAGCGGCGCTCCCTCGGTCTTCTGGATATCCTCCAACTGGTCCAAAGCCTTGTTGACCGGACGAGTGTCGTAAGCCGGGCCTTCAATTTGTCTGTAGATCGCCAGAGCCTTGAGGTACCTTGCATCAGCAAAATGGCTGCTCTCCGGATGTTCCTCCAAAATGCGAGCATAAGTATCCGCTGATCTCTCGAATTGTTTTGTATCCATGTAATACTTGCCAAGCCGCATTAGCGCTTTCTGCGCGATCTCACCGTACGCATCATGTTCGATGACTTTGTTGAGAATCATTACACCTGCCGTACCTCCCGGCAGAATGTCATATCCCGCAAACTCTCGCTTCTCGCCATCGCAAAAGGCGTCGCCGATCTCATATTCCCGGAGCAGTGTTTCCTGAACCTGCGAAGTCTCCGGAAAATTCGCCAGCAAATCTTCATATGCCAGGAATGCCTCGTAGAGACTACCTGCTCTCTGGTATGCTTCGCCCGCCAGAAACTGAGACTCAGCAGCATACTTGGAGTAGGCATATTCCTTGACGAGTAGGAGATACGCTTTGGCAGCTTCCTCGTAGCGTCTCTTTGCCATCAGATCACTTGCATAGTCAAACTGTTGTTTGGGTGCACCCTTTACAGTCTTTGAGGGATTGAACCATCCACTCCACTGATTCCACGCCCACTTTGCATGAGCGTCCCCGGCAAATGCAGCACAGGTGCAGACAACAGCGACACAGATCCACCTTCTTTTCACGAAAGGTTCTCCTGAGAGCGACGCTCTACCACATGAAGAATATTTCAACAACAAAACTGCAACCGATTGTGCCAACACTCCAACCAAGAAACAATTATACCACTGCCGGAACTTTCAAGTCAATTTAGGTTGAACGTAGTCAAGACTGCGCGGTTCCCCTTCAAAAAGGAAACACACCTGTGCGTCTAGGGCCGACCGAACTTCGCCGAGAATGCGGCGAGTAAGCTTCAGACGAGAGGCATTCACGGCATCCGGGTCAGCCAGCAAACGCATCGCTGACAAGGCTCCGGCACTTACTACTGGGGCGTCCTTGTCCTCTCCCCAACATTTCTGACACAACGTCCCACCCTTGAGTGGACTATACTTCAGTTCACGTCGACGCTTGAGTGATTTACCGCAAGACACGCAATTGTTCATTTCCGGAAGATAACCAAGAAGGCGATACAGCCGCAATTCAAATCGCATAACCCCCGTTGCTGTGGCGACATCTGCCGGCAATGACTGAAGTGTCTTCAGAAACAGATCGAATACATCAGTGTTTGGTTCCATTTCGGGACAGAGCACGCTAATGAGTTCGCCCAGATAGCTTGCAGCAAACGACAGATCCAGTTCACGCCGAAGCATCTCGAAATTGTCGAAAACCTTGCATTCGGCAAGTGTGTGGAGACCGGTTCCCCGTCTGCTTTGGTAAAAGACTATCTCGCAATGCACGAAGAGATCAAAAGGGCCATCCATACGGTTCCTTGGGCGTCTCGATCCCTTTGCAATTACTCGTACTCTGCCAAAGTCTCGTGTGAAACAAGTAAGAACCTGGCTGCTCTCGCTGTAGTCACTGCGTGAAATTACTATCGCTTCTGTCTTGCAGATGGCCATGGTGCAATTAGATTCTAGCTTCTTCGAGAAAAGACATCAGATTGGCATTGCTCGCAACAGCACCTTTTCTTCTGTGATCATATCCTATCAGATCATAATCCAGAATCACGCCTCCAGCGTTAGCAAGAATAAGCGATGCTGCCGCCTGTCCCTCAGTGCTGCACCCAAAGTCTATGAAGCCATCCAATCGACCTCTCGCCACATTGCATATACTGAGAGATGGAACAACAAGGGCAAGGCCTTTTCGGCAAATCTCGAAAACATTTCCCCAATCTGCGTAGTACCTGTCAATGGCTTCCATTCTAGCACTGAATCCAAATGCTACTAACGATTCTCTGATATCACTTGTGTCAGAAACTGATATCCGATCGTCGTTGAGAAAAGACGCGTCAGCCCCCTCTGTGGAATAGTAGAATTCGTCTGCAACAGGATTGTAGACATAACCTTCGACGATCTTGCCATCGACTTCGCGCGCAATCGAAATCGCAAAGTACGGTACTCCCGCAATGAAATTGGCTGACCCATCTATCGGATCAACAATCCACCTGACATTGCCGTTATCGCCGCCAAATCCGGACTCTTCTGAAACGACAGTATCCTCAGGATGTATTGAGCGAAGTCGGTCAATAATGAGCCGTTCTATTTCAACGTCCGTTTCCGAGACAAGTTGAAATCGCTCCTTTTCGGAGTATTTCTGAACTCCTCTGTACCGAGTTTTCAGAAGCTCTCCGCCTTCTCGCATTATGCTCCTGATAGTCACGTCTCACCTCGCCCGTAATGTTCTATCCTCGCTCAGATATTGGATACAGACGGCAGGCTTTCCAGCCTTTTCGCCAGAAAGCTGTGCCGCAACCGGGTACGATCATTGCGAATAGCCGCACCAACAGCCCGCCTAGATCCCACTATCACGAGCAGTTGTCTAGCGCGTGTCACAGCCGTGTACAAGAGGTTTCGCTGTAGCATCATGTAATGCTGCGTCACGAGTGGCATAACCACCGCCGGATACTCACTACCCTGGGATTTGTGGACCGAAATCGCGTAGGCAGGAGCCAGCTCATCCAACTCGTCAAGAGGATATGTCACATCACGATCCTCATATCGGACGGTCAAGTATCCGTCCACTCGATTGACCGTTGAGATTGTCCCAATGTCACCGTTATACACTTCGCGATCATAGTTGTTCTTGATCTGCATCACCTTGTCGCGAGGGCTAAACCTGAACCGCCCTTGCCTTGTCTCGACCGTCGACGGGTTGAGTGTTCGACGCAGCTCGGCATTCAGATTCTCGACACCCACCACACCACGATGCATCGGGGTGATCACCTGAATATCGCGAATGGGATCAAAAGAAAACCGCTTCGGTAGCCGCGTCTGGCAAAGACTCACGACGGTGTGCAGTACTTCGTCCGGATCATCCTTTTCAATAAAGTAGAAATCCTGCAGCTCCGCTCCGGGGATCTTGAATTTCGGAAACTCGCCGCGATTGATCCTGTGCGCATTTCTTATGATAAGACTACTCTCGGCCTGACGAAAGATCTCATTCAGCCGTACTACCGGCAGCTTGCCGGACTGTACTAGTTGTCGCAGTACATCGCCTGGTCCCACTGCCGGAAGTTGATCACCGTCACCCACAAGAACCAGCGATGACTCATCCGGCATCGCGCTCAACAGGTCATGCATGAGTCTCATATCAAGCATTGACGCTTCGTCAATAATGATCGCGTCAAAAGGCAAAGGTGATCGATCCCCGTAAGTGAACTTGTGACGACTCGGATCATACTTGAGCAATCGGTGGATCGTGCTTGCGGGTTGTCCGGTGGCTTCGGATAGCCGCTTGGCCGCGCGACCTGTCGGACAAGCCAGCGCCACTCTCTTTCCGACCTCCCTGAGAATCGGGACTATGCACCGAACCACAGTTGTCTTGCCCACGCCCGGACCGCCCGTGATGATCGACACCTTGTTGGACACGGCAGTTTCTACGGCACGACGTTGCTCTTCCGATAGCTCAACGGCCTCGCGCAACAGGGAGAGATTTGCATGAGGTATATGGCTTGATGTGCTCTGCATGAGAGCAACCAAGTGCTCGGCTGTCTTGCTCTCCGCATTGTAGAGAGCAGCAGTATACACCGGTTTGTCTTCCCACTCCTCCTCGATCACAATCTGTGGCGGATCAGTCAGATCGGGAATAACCTTCTCCACCAGCTCCTGATCGACACCAAGCACGCGAGCCACCTCTTCCTGCAGATTGGCCAGCGGAAAACACGTGTGCCCGTCAGCCATGAGTCGGTCGAGAACATACAGGACCCCCGCCTTTGCTCTTTCGGGCGAGCCACGTTCGATGCCCATCTTCTCGGCAATCTGGTCGGCTGTCTTGAAGCCAATCCCATCGACTTCGGTAGCAAGCTGATACGGATTGGAGCGAACGATTGAGATTGACCCAGGTCCATATTGTTTGAAAATGCGGCTGGCAAGAGCAGCGGAAACACCGTATCCCTGGAGAAAAACCATCACCTCACGAATTCCGCGCTGCTTCTCATAGGCCAGTATTATCTGTTTGTGCTTCTTTCGACCGATGCCTTCGGTTTCGAGGAGACGATCAGGGTGGTTCTCGATGATGTCAAGTGTGCGTTCGCCAAATTTTGTGACCAGCCGCTTTGCAAGTGCCGGGCCGATGCCCTTGATCATGCCGGAACCAAGATACTTCTCAATGCCCTCAAGAGTCGACGGGGCTATGACATCGTAACGGTCTACGCGAAGCTGCGTACCAAATTTCTTGTGCTTTATCCACGAGCCTTCCACGCGGATGCGCTCGCCTGGCTTTAGCGCGACCAGATTTCCCACGACAGTATGGGTGCGCCCGTTGTCGTCTATGAACTTCAATACGGTGTAGTGATTCTGCGCATTGGAATAGACAACGTGGTCCACCACACCAGTCACTATCGTTGTTCTTGTCGCATCGCTCATCGCAATGGATTATAGACCCGGCAGGTCGCAAAAGAAAACCACGAATTGCCTAAGTGAAGTACGCTGAGACGTCAATACGGCCAGAGAGTCAGGTGTGTCAATTG
>Ga0180434_10005237_pt1 | contig 15399 bp, 9 predicted proteins | sample SS_ome_7_FD_132453 | JGI IMG/M metagenome (GOLD analysis project Ga0180434, IMG submission 132453) | Hypersaline lake sediment archaeal communities from the Salton Sea, California, USA - SS_1_D_2 metaG | ecosystem: Environmental > Aquatic > Non-marine Saline and Alkaline > Hypersaline > Sediment...
AGAGGGTCAAGGTGGAAATGGTAACGGCGGCAGGCAGGTGACAAGCCTCGATATCTCCAAAGATATCGACAGCGTCACGGCTCCGGGTACGAAGATAAGCCTGGAGAAGATGGCTTCGGAGTCCAATATCTCAATGGAGGTGGGTGATAGCCACGACGTGACCTTCACCATCAAGGTGGACGCCGAATCGTCTGATCTCTACTCCATCTCCGGCAACATCTACGTCCAGAACACGGGGGAATGGCCGGCGAACGTCATCGCCGTTTCCGACACGGTATGGTACAAGGCGGGAGGGCCCGCCTGGCAGCCCGCTGTCACCAACGTGACCACCACCGTACCCATCGGCCCGGCGTCGATCCCCACGGGATCACATGTCTATTCCTACTCGGGGACCTTTACGCTGCCGGTGCCCCTATCCAGTGTGACCTCGATGAGCAACCTCATCGAGATCACAATAGACAACCATCCCCCGGATGGGGTACACACCTTCCACTACCGCCAGGACTTCCAGAAGCCCTCAGGCGGTCAGCCTGAAACGGTCCTGTTGGAGGACGTTGAGACCATCACCCCGGACTCGGGGCTCAGCTACGAGATCAAGTCGGTCACCATCAACGGTGTGGCCGCTTCTCTCACCGGGCCCTGGTCCCTGGACCTGGCCAACGCTCCCTTCACGGTGATAATAAACAAGACGCTGACCGCGTCCGCCGCCGGGGAGTACGTCCTCAACAACGAGGCCATCATCGGTGAGCTCTGGGACGACGTGGACGTGTTCATCGAGGTGGATGAGCCCGAGAAGCCCAAGGGAGCCATCGAAGGCTATAAGTGGTTGGACCTCAACGGCGACGGCCAGAATGACCAAGATGAGCCCGCCCTCGAGAGCATAACCATCCAGCTCTGGAGGGGCGGTCAACTCATAGCCACGGCCATCACCGGCCAGGACGGACACTACGAGTTCAAGGACCTGGAAGTGGGCGCCTACACGGTCAAGGAGATAGTACCGGAAGGGTACTACGCAACCTCCCCCGACAACGTGGAGGTGATCGTTGAGGCCGAGAAGACCAAGCAGGTCGACTTCCTCAACGCCGAGTACGCCCGGGTCAGCGGCAACAAGCTCCTGGATTCGGACGGAAGCCCGCTAGCGGGCGTGGAGTTCGTCCTGGAGGGAGATGACTTCCTCGAGGAGGTCAAGAGCGATACCTCCGGCAACTTCGATTTCGGTTGGTTGATGCCCGGTGATTATGTACTCTACGAGAAGGTACCCGAGGGTTATTACCCCGTGACCTCGGTGGAGCGCCACCTGGAGTTGGCCAATGGCGATCACGCTATCGAGAAGTTCCGCAATGACCGCTTTGCCTCCATATCCGGCCACAAGTGGCTGGATCTCAACGGAGACGGTATCCACCAGGAGGGCGAGTCGGCTCTCTCAGGAGTGAAGATCATCCTCGAGGGCGAGGATGTCTACCTCAAGGCCGTGACCGACGAGAACGGCATATACTCCTTCGAGGAGCTCTACCCCGGCGCTTACATGGTAAGCGAGGAGGTACCCGCCGGATACTACGCCACCGGCGCGGTGGAAGTCGGATTCCAGCTCAACGCGGGCGAGGAGAAAGAGATCGATTTCCTCAATGCCGAGCTGGCGGCGGTGAACGGCACCAAGTGGCTGGACTTAAACGGCGACGGCCAGTTCAACCAGGGCGAGGAAGGACTGGAAGGTGTCACCATCCGGCTGCTTGATTCCGAAGGCGACATCATCGCCACGGCGGTAACCGCCGATGATGGGTCCTACGCTTTCGATGGGCTCAAGGCGGGACAGTACACCGTCGAGGAAGTGGTCCCTGAAGGTTATACAGCGACTTCAGCTGTATCCGTCAGTTTCGACCTCGCTCCCAGCGAGATCGAAGTGGTAGATTTCCATAACGCTCAGACAGAGGTGGCAGCCCAGGTTATAACCCCCGCCGATGAGGGGCAGAGCTCTCAGCAGACCCTGCCGGTTACCGGCTTCGAGCTGACCTACCTGCTCATCCTGGTAGGAGTGTTTATACTGCTGGGCATGGCCCTCACTTCCTTCGGTCTGGTAAAACTCACTCGATAAGGCGAGCATAAGAGGGAGGGGGGATCTCCCCCTCCCTCTTATTTTGGTTGATGGACATCATTTAACAATTACGCTTCAGGACTTACCTTATAAACATGGATAAGTTAAAAACCTACGGCGTGATAATCTTGGTGGTTGCCCTGATAGCGGGCGGCCTCATCTTCGTCTACGTGAGCAGCAGGCAGCCCAGCGAGGAGCTGGAGCTTCCCGACGGTGAGGTGGTGGAGGTGACCCCTCTGGACGACATGCGGGTGCGTACGGCTGAAGAGGACCCGGTCATCGATGCGCAGAGCTACCAGTTAACCGTGGCAGGTTTGGTGGAAAATCCTGTAATCATAACCTTAGACGATATCTTGGCCATGCCGGCAGAGGAGAGACTTATAGACCTTCCCTGTGTGGAGGGTTGGACGGAGACCGCGACCTGGAAAGGCGCCAGGCTGTCGGAGCTGCTGGAGATGGCGGGGGTGCAGGAGGATGCCGATAACGTCATCTTCACCTCCCCGGGAGGATACACCACCTCACTGACCCTGCAGGATATCGAGGAGACCGATCCCCTCCTGGCCTACGAGGCCAACGGCGAAGCCCTTCCCCACGAACAGGGCTTTCCCATACGCCTGGTGGTCCCGGACCGGCTGGGCTACAAGTGGATAAAGTGGGTCACCGGCATCGAGGTCATCTCCGGCGAGTACGAGGGATACTGGGAGCGCAGGGGATACTCCAACCAAGCCGAGGTAGATGACAGGTAGTTGAGAGAATATATCTATAAAAGGCGGGGGACTTGGGTGCAAGGCGTCGTTTTTAACTTCTTGTAACGTTTTTATTCAAGCGAGAACGAAGACTGCAGGTAAAGAACTCCGCCTTGCACCCATAGTTCCCCCTTATGTGGATATAAATCCCAACTCCACTAATTCCCATAGTCCCCCCTCATGTACATCAACAACGTTTACACCCATAGTTCCCCTAATATTCATTTTTTAGGTTTAGGAAATCAATGGTGGGATATATTCTCTCCAGGGACGTAGATAGTAGAGGAGGGAAGTTATGGATACGGATATCGTGGTGGTCGGAGGAGGCCCGGCTGGAGTGGCGGCGGCCCGTGCGGCGGCGGAGCAGGGAGCGAAGGTGCTCCTGGTTGAGAGATACGGCTTCTTAGGGGGCAACCTGACCGCGGCCCTGGTGGGTACCATCGGGGGGCTTTTCGTCAAAGAGGGAGAGGAGATCGTCTACGTAGCGGGCGGGCTGGCCCAGGAATGCGCCGAGACCCTCAAGGAGAGAGGGCAGGCCTTCGGCCCTGTTCCCTGGGAGCAGACCGCTGTTCTTCCTCATGTGCCCTTCGGGCTGAAGAAACTCTATGACGAATGGGTGGAGGCAACTGAAGACCTCGAGCCGGCCCTGCATACCTGCCTGGTGGGGTGCGACGTCAAAGAGGGCAGGATAGGAGGAGTGCACTTATATAACAGGGCTGGCCATATATCGACAGCGGCACAGATATACATAGACGCCAGCGGAGACGGGGAATTGGCCTATCTTTCCGACGTGACTATGGAAGGTGACCCGGTACAGTTCCCCTCAATGAACTTTTACATGCAGAACGTGAATATAGCGGAGGCTCTTACCGCCGGCCTGGCTACCCTGCAGGACTTGATAAAGGAAGCCATCGAAACAGGGGAGTACGAGCTGCCGCGCTCCGGGGGAGCGGTAATACCCACCATGCGCCCCGGCGAGGTGATAGTGGCCATGGGCCGCATATCCGTCCAGGGGCGCCCGGTTGACTGTGCTAACCCCGGGGAACTGGCCCGGGCCGAGATAGAGGGCAGGAAGCAGGCCGGCCTGCTGGCGGACTTCCTCAAGGCCAAGATGCCGGGGTTCTCCGAGGCTTACCTGGCGGACACCCCCTGCCAGGTGGGAGTGCGCGCAACACGGAGGCTGGTCGGCCGTTACGTCCTCACCCGGGATGACGTCCTGGGGGCGGCGGACTTCCCGGATGGGATATGCCGCTCGGCCTGGCCGGTTGAACTGCACGCCGAAGGCAAGGGGACGGTACTGGAGTTCCCGCCGCCTGGAGAAACCTATCAGATACCCTATCGCTCTTTACTCCCGCAAAAGATGCAAAACCTGTTGGTTGTAGGCCGCTGCCTTTCAGCCACCTTCGAGGGGCAGGCCTCCGCCCGCGTATCGGGCACCTGCATGGCCATGGGGGAGGCGGCGGGCACGGCGGCGGCCATGGCCCTGGCCGGCGAAGGCAGTGTGGCGGAAATCGATATATCCGAACTGCTCGGCAAGCTGAAGGAGAGGGGCGCCCTGCTCTGACAGGAGGTGACGCAGGTGGCTGCAAAAGAGGTTATCATCTACGGCGCGGGGATGTCGGGCATGCTGGCCGCCTATAACCTCGCCAAGGAGGACTGCGCCGTACTGGTCAGGGAGAGGGAGTCCGGTTTCGGTGGGTCCAAGCAGTACAACCCCTCCCTTCATACCACTCCCGTGGACCTCGAGGCCACATCGGAATACGTGGGTATCGATATATCTCCAGGTTTTAAGCCCGTGGAGTCCATCTCCCTCTACCTGCACGATTTTCATCTTCCCTTCCCCGCGGCCATGTCCTATTCTGTGGAGCGCAGCTCGCGGCCCTCCAGCCTTGATGCCCTGCTCTATGACAGCTGCCTGGAGGCCGGGGTGGAGTTCGAGTTCAACAGTCCGCTGCGCAAGGAGAATATTGGCAAGCTTCCGGAGGGAACAATCATAGCCTGTGGGCTGAATCCCGAGGCCTACGAATACCTGAACATCCCCTACGTACAAGGGAACGGATGGTTGGCGCGGGGGGAGACGGAACGTTCCGGCTATGCGTGGATATGGCTGGATGAGTGCATCACCGAGTACGGCTACGCCACCTTCGAGAACGGTTTGGCCTATAACCTCCTTCCTTCCTACCAGAGAGAAGTGGATAGGGAATGCCTGGAAAGATATCGGGGGTTCATGCGCAGGGTGGAGGGTATGGATCACGAGGACTGGGATTACATCCGGGGCGCCGTTCCCCTGGCCTCCCCGGATAACCCTCGCTTGATACGGGATGGGCTGATCATGTGCGGGACCATGTCCGGGGCCATGGACCCCTTCATGTCCTTCGGGATATCCGGCGCTCTGATAGCGGGAAAGATAGCGGCGGCGGCCGTCATGGACAGAGAGAAGGCGGAGGAGGAGTTCGCCCGCTTCAACCGCAACTTCGCCATCGTTCACCGCTTCAAGCAAGAGCTATGGGATAATCTACGGCCCCGCGTCGACCTGCTGGAGGGGCTGGCCCGCATCCTGGGCCCGGAACTCACGCTGCGCCTCATGGTAGAGGGCATCCGTAAGGGAAGGAAGAGCTCGGCCATCCCCGGATTCAGCCCGGTGAGCTGCCACTGAAAAAACGTCTATCACGCAGATCTTGCTTACTCCCCTGAAAGCCAGATAAAATACATAGTTTTTGTATTTTGCCCAAGCATGATATATTTTTATTTACACGGTAAACTCATGATCCTCTCACAATCCATGGATCGCAAATCAGCGCCAGTTAAGCGGGGAGTTGGTTTTCATGATTCTCGATGAGGCTGCCAGATTTCTATCTCGTTATTCCACACCCTTTTTCCTTTTCGATCTGAACAGGATAAAGGAGAATTATCACCGCATGGCCGGGGCTTTTCCCGGCGCCTTCATCCGTTATGCGATGAAGGCCAACAACCATCCCGTCATCCTTACCTTGCTGAAGGAATTAGGGTCCGGGTTCGAGGTGGCATCCCAGGCGGAGGTAGCCACTTTGACAGCCATCAATGTGCCCTGTGAGAACATGATCTTCTCGGCTCCCATCAAGCTGGATCAGCATATACGAAATGCTCATTGCAGGGGCGTAGACCTTTTCGTCTTTGATTGCCATGATGAATTGGTCAAACTGGCGAAGGCGGCCCCGGGAAGCAGGGTGCTGGTCCGGGTTACAGTACCTAACAGCGGCAGCCTTTTTCCACTCAATACCAAGTTCGGGTCCTCTCCCGAACAAGCGGTCTATCTGCTGCAAAAGGCGCAAGGGCTGGGCCTGCATCCATATGGCATTACCTTCCATGTCGGGTCTCAATGTGAACGCAAGCAGACCTGGGGCGAAGCCATGGAGGTTACAGCCGGCATCTGGCGGCAAGCGGTAAACAGGGGCATAAACCTGTCCGCCCTGGACATCGGAGGTGGTTTTCCCGTCCCCTACGACCATGAGGTCACTCCTATAGAGGAGATAGCCCAGGAGGTATTGTCTTCCTTCCATGCCGAGTTCCCCCTGGGCGTAGAGCTGATAATCGAGCCGGGGAGGTACCTGGTGGGAAATGCGGCCGTATTGGTCACCTCGGTGATAGCTAAAGCGGATAGGGGGGAAGAGGACTGGATCTACCTCGACGCCAGCGCCCTGCACGGCCTGTTTGAGGCCTTGCAGTTGGACGGGCAGTTTCCCTACGCCGTCAAGGCGGACAAGGATGACGGCAGCAGGAGTAAATATGTGCTGTCCGGTCCGACCTGCGACCCCGATGACACCATACTGCGAGAGGTGTGGTTGCCCGCGTTGGGAGTAGGGGACAAATTATGCATCATGAATACCGGCGCCTACTCCTTCGTGTATGCCACGAGATTCCATGGCCTTCCCGCGCCGGGGATATATTTCACCGCCGCAAGAGGGATAGAGGTAAGGGGGTGTGATGATGCAGGTATTAGAGAAAAAAGCGGAATATATCAGCGATGAAAGGGGTGAGAGGTTCGTATCCGTTATCGACGGGAAGCTCTGCGAGGTCTATTTCGGGGTGGAGATCGTGCCGGAACCCTGGCGCCAGGTCCTATGGGAGCTCTATAAGAACAGCCTGCATATCGAGGAGGCCATACAGGAACAATCTTGTTATACAGGGGACAGCTTCATCGATGCGCTGACCGACTTGGAGTACAACAAGGTGGTCCTGGTCATAGACGGTTCTCCCTCCGGTCTGCTCATGGGCACCAATAACCTGGAAAAAGCAAGGGTCGCATACATCAACCCGGAATTCCTGCGGCAGCGCTATCCCCGCGAGGTGCGTGAAGGGCGCCTGTGGTACCTCACTTGCATGTTCATATCACCTGAGGCCAGGAACCTGGGTTTCGCCAGGGAGGTCATCCGTGCCTCCGCGGAGGCTATTCGCAGGAAGGATTACGTGTTGATATCCGACGTTTGCGACAAGAGGCTGTTCTTGCCCGATGTCCTGGTGGATCTCGGTGAGGGTATAGGATTTCCGGTGGAGAAGGAGATCCTGGGAAGCCAGACATACTTCGCACTCAAAGAGAGGAAGCCGAGTCCTGCATAGGGATAACCAGCTTGAAGGTGGTACCTTTTCCGGGAGAGGAGTCGGCGTATATCTGGATACCCAGCATGGATGAGAGTATACGAACGATGTATAACCCCAGGCCCGTTCCCTGCGTATGGTGAAGGACGCTTTCCAACCTCACAAAGGGCTCAAAGATCTTGTCCCCTTCCTCCACGGGTATTCCCTTGCCGAAATCCTGGATGTAGAGACAATAAACGCCTTCTTCCTCATGTCCGTATACAAGGATCGGGTCATCCAAGGGGCTGAACCTCAGCGAGTTACTGATGATGTTTCTTAAGATATTGGAAAGGTATTCCGGGTCCGAGAATATGAAGTCTTCCGAACCCAGGCGATTATCCACTCGTTTGCGGTTCTCCGTATCGAAGACATCACAGGTATCTTCGATGAGCCGCCTGACCTTTATGAGTATGGACCTGGTCTCCACCTCTCCTCGCTGGTAATCGGTCAAGAGAGTGAACTGCCCGGACAGGTTGTTGAAGCGAAGGCAGGCTTTATAGAGACTGTTAAAGGCCGAAAGCTTGTCCTCTTCCGTCAGTCTATCCCAGTTATCCACCAGGACCTGGGCGAAACCACTTATTATGGTGACCGGCGTTCTCAATTCATGGGCCATTACCTGGATGATCTCCGCCTTGAACTCGTCAGCCATTCTCAAGTCCTTGTAAACCTTTTCAAGTTCTTTGACCCTAACATTCAACTCACTGGAAAGAGCGTAGTTATCGATATAGAAGGCGAAGTGCTCCCCGGTATCCTCCAGGCACTTGATATCGGTGACGCTCAGGGCTCTTCTACTTGTTTTCAGCCCACACAGAAAGTGCCCCATTGACTTGGTCGATGTCTTGATGGGGATACAGGCCGAGATCTCTCGCGCACCCAGTTTCTCCCCCAGGTCTTTTTCCCAGGTATCCTTGGGCCATCTCTGGACCTCCTCGGTGATGGTGGATGCCTCGATGCGGAAAAACCAATCCGGAGTGATATATTCCTCGTCCACTCTGAACTGCAGGCTGTCATCCTCGCTCCTCCAACACTCGAAGAGTATGCCGTGTTCGCCGATGACCTGCGGGAGGATCAATACACCCAATCTCTCCAACCCCAGGGGAAAGATCAATTCTCGCAAGGTGGAGGGGATGCTCTGAAAGGGATTGGATGAAGAGTAGATACTTTCCTTCACGGCTTCCTTGAGTTGGGTGTAATCGTAAAGCCCGGAGAAGAACACACGGGAGGAAAACCTTTCTAGTCTTTTCCATACAAACGGAGTGATGGATATGAGAGCTATGGAGGCGCCGAAGATGATCCCCTTTTCCGTGGTCGGGGAGAGGTCCACGTTGGATATCACCGCCATCAGCACGGCCAGGAGGGTGGCCAGGATCAGCAGGTTGAGCAGGAACACGCTGGTCCTCCTCAAGATGATCCTCACATCCAGCAGACGCAGACGGATAATGGCGTAGGATGTAAAAGCTATGGGGATGGCGCCGGCGAGGAAAGAGTAACTTGTATATATGTCATTCCCAGTGATGGCGGGCAAGGCCAGGCTGAAAAGGAGGATAAAAGGGATAAAGAAGACCAGGCTGCAGAGAATGATATTGGTTCTAGCTCGGTCTATGCCGATAGAACGCCTCCATTTGGCCACGGCCAGGTAGATGCTGGCGGTGCCGAAGCAGATCACGAACAATGACAGCCAGATGAAGAGGATACCGGTGGAAGAGGCAAGGTTACCTTCACTGTACTTGGCGTTTTGAATGGCCCATGGCGAGAGCGAGGCGGCTACCGTGATCAAGGCTATGGCTGAAAGGACGATTAAGGCCCTTTTTCCAGGCGGCCGTCCGAGGTACAGGCCTAATAAAAAAAGGAAATAGAAGAACAGCGCCAGACAGCCGGTAGCGTATGCCCACCTGAAAGTCCAGAGGGTAAAAGTGTTGCTCGGGTTTGAGAGGATCTTCTCTATGAAGCCGGAGACAAGCCATGACCCGGCGAAGAGCATGGACAAGGCCAGGGTGATGTTCAGGTAGCCCCCTTTGTTCTTCACAAAGACGTTGTAGGCAAGGACCCACAGGAAGCATGCCAGGGTAACGGTTAAAATGAACCCCAAGAGGTTAAGAGTTTCAGATGTCATGAGCTTCCATCATCCATCATATAAGTGATTATCCGCCGATACGCTTTTCAGTAATATATTTGTGCTGATGGCTGATTTTCCCTTTCACGCTTCGCTTTCATCCAACACCCTTTTGGGGCAGCAGCTGCTGTACAAGCTCCACCTAGATATATGAATCGGCATTTTTACGTGGACGTTTTAACCGTTTGAGGCTTTCTTGTTGTATTGATGATCCCTAGCGGCTGCGGATTCGGGCCTGGTCACAGAGGGGAACCAGGCCGGGCCGCCAAGCGTCGATATTGCAGGGCGTTAAAAACAGGCTTTATAATTTTAGAAAGCCTCCAATAGGAGATATGAGATGCGATGAGAGCTCTGGACGCGACTGAAAGGAGTCTATCTTGAAAAAGGTGCTGGTTTTACTGCTGCTCATCAGCCTTTTGGCAGCGGCGTTCGTCGTTGCTGGATGCAAGGGAGACGAGGCTAAGGTAGAAGAGCAGGCGGATGGAGCCACAGGGGAAGAGGGCACTGTCCAGCTCCCGGAAGGCGAGATAACAATAGAGGATACGGAGAAGACCGATGAGGGGGGCAAGGTCACCGTCGAGGGAGAAGGCGGCGAGGAAGCCACCATCGAGTACTCGCAGGAGGCACCTACCGAGGAAGAGCTCGGAGCGCCGGTGTATCCCAATGCCACCTACGAGCCGGACAGCGGGGTATCGACGGACGTGACCACCGAGGGAGGCGAGTTCTCCTCGACCAGCGCCGAATTCCATACCACGGACAGCTATGACGATGTGGTCAGATGGTATGAGGACAGGCTGGGAGAGCCTTTCGCCAGCGAGCCGGGCGAGACGGTCTGGATGCTTGGAGACCCGGAAAAGGACATGGTGATGGTCAGCGTCGCCGATGATGGCGATAGGATTGTTATCGTCATCGCCAGGATATCGGGGATGGGTACCGGGCAGTGATGAGTCCTTGTCCAAGGTCCCTCGCGCTGGACAGGTGATAGCAGGGCTTAGAGGCAATAAATAAACCTTTATGAGGGTGCGGTCTCGAACGGCCGCGCCCTTTTTCTGTTTTCACCACATGGGGGTCGAATGGTTTACCATATATATGTTATCGGGAGCAGGATAACACCCCGTGCCGGAGGAGAGGATGTACGAGATGCATGCGCGGATTAAAAGGAGGAAACCATGCAGTATAAGACTTTGATCTTTGAGCCAAGGGGCGAGATCGGCTTGCTCACCCTGAACCGGCCGGAGCGCTTGAACGCCATCAACAACGCCATGTTGCAGGAATTGAACCAGTTATGGAGGGCCATAAGCCTTGATAAGGAATGCAGGGTGGTAGTGATGATCGGTGCGGGGGACAGGGGATTCTGCTCCGGGCTGGACTTGAAGGAGGCAGCCGATCTGGAGGGCGGCTTTGCCTCGGAAGGCATCAGCGGCGACACAATGACCAGGCGCCAGAAGGAGTTCTCAGGGATTATCGACCTCATGCGTACTTGTCCCCAGCCGGTGATCGCGGCGGTCAACGGCGCGGCCATGGGAGGGGGCTTGAGCTTCGCCATGGCGGCGGATGTGCGCCTGGCCTCGCCGCCGGCCCGTTTCTGCGCATCCTATATCAACATAGGGCTGGGGGGAGCCGACATGGGCTCCAGTTACTATCTGTGGCGTCTCGTCGGCTGGGGGAGAGCGGCGGAGATGCTCATGACTGGCAGGATAGTCGAGGTCGACGAGGCCTATCGCATCGGGCTGGTAAACCACGTATACGAACAGGAGGAACTGCTGGACAAGGCCATGGAGATGGCCGCAATGATGGTGGGGAAGACCCCCTTGGGGCTGCGTTTGACCAAGGACGCCCTCAACGCCGGCCTAAACACCTCGAGCCTGCTCGATGCCCTGCGCATGGAGGACCGCAACCAGGTGCTGTTGATGGAGAACCTGGCCCTTTCCGGGCTTCTATTGCCGGACAGCCCACCCCCCGAACAAAAAAAATAACAAAGGGGTAAAAGCTTCATTCTTCAATTATGGTTGACCACAAATTGATTTAACTAGGCATATGGAAATAGAGGATTGAAGAATGAAGCTTTGACCCCTTCTTTGGGGTTACGGCTGGCGGGTAAGGGGAATAAGCAATGATAGACCACCGAGGTCGCGGACTGTGGGTTTAAAAGCGATAACGTAAAGATATGGAGGGAGGAGCAAGCGATGAAGGATTACGACGCGGTAGTGATAGGAGGAGGACTGGGCGGCCTTTCGGCGGCCGCCCACCTGTCGGTAAAGGGCAAGAAGGTTCTGCTGCTGGAGAAACACTGTGTACCGGGTGGATATGCCTCCAGCTTCAACCGGGGACGGTTTGAGTTCGATGCGTCCCTGCACGAGCTCTCCGGCGTGGGGCACGAGGGAAGACGGGGACCGCTGTGGGACCACCTGGAGGAGTGTGATGTTGCGCAAAGGGTGGAGTTTCTCGAGATCCCCGAGTTTTACCGCAGTATATTCCCCGATTTCGATATCACCATACCGGCGGACCGGGAGGGATTCGAAGAGGTCCTCTGCGAGCACTTCCCCCGCGAGGCGGAGGGGATAAAGAAGTTCTCCTCTCTCCTGTTCGACATCTATGAGGAGTTGAGGAAGATGTCCAGAGAGGGCCGGGAGGCGGTGGCCCGCGATCCCTCCGCATTCTCCACCCTCATAGGTTATTCCGGAAAGACCCTTGCCGAGGTGATGAATACAGAGGTCATGGACGAGAAAGCCAGGGCGGTTATAGCACAGCTCTGGGGCTATTACGGCCTGCCTCCATCTAAGCTATCCTTCCTTCTCTTCGCCATCGCCACGGCCACCTACCTGACGCATGGGCCGGTGCACATCAAGGGCAAGTGCCAGGCGCTGTCCCAGGCCTTCGTAGAGTCCATCGAGGACCACGGGGGAGAGGTGTGGTTGAACAACGGCGCTTCACGTATCCTGCTGTCGCAGGGAAAGACAAAGGGCGTGGTGGCGGAGGACGGGACGGAGATCGCCTCGGATTTCGTGGTATGCAACGTCAATCCCATCACAACCTGCGTCGACCTCATCGGGCGCGAGCACGTCCCCTCCTGGTATCTCAAGCGCCTGGGGTGGGGGAATATCGCCACCTCTATCTTCTCGGTGTTTCTGGGCCTGGATTGTTCCTCCTCCGACCTGGGCCTGGATACCCACGAGATCGCCGTGAACCTGAACTACGACACGGATAAATACTACGATGTCATGCGCAGGACCCTGGATTTCGAGCAGCAGGGAGTGGGACTGGCTCCCTACAACGTACTGGACCCGGACTTCTCGCCGCCGGGGACCTCGGTGGTGGCGCTGGCCCTGCTGTCTTACGGCGACCTGTGGCTCGAGCTCTCGCCGTCTGAATACCTGGAGGCCAAGAACAGGTGGGCTAACCAGGCTATAGATATCGCCGAGAAGGCCGCCCCCGGCTTGAGGGACCATATCGAGGTGGTGGAGGTGGCCACGCCCCTGACCCACCAGAGGTTCACCGGCAATGTATGGGGCACCATCTATGGATTCGAGAACTCCGTCAAGGAAAGCACCATGCAGCGCTTGCCCAATCGCGGACCCATGGAGGGCCTGTACTTCGCCAATGCCTGGATGCGCGTGGGCGGAGGTTACCAGCCCTGCATCGATTCAGGACGGCAGGCGGCCAAGGACATTATCGAGGATATGGAGAGTGGCGGCATGACCGCCGCGTCCATACAGCAACTGGAGAGCTTCTGCGAGAACCAGGCCGCGGAGGCGCCGGAGATAGAGATCGAACCCCACCATTACGAAAAGGCCATGGCGGGCATGCACCCCAACAGGATCCCCTTGAAGGTATCCGAGATCATCGAGGAGACGGAGAGCGTCAAGACCCTCCGTATGGTGGCTGATGAAGGGGAGCCCCCCTACTTCAGGGCGGGCCAGTACGTCAACCTCTTCGCGGAGGTGGACGGGGTGTTGACCTCCCGGCCTTACAGTATCTCCTCCGCTCCGGGAGAGCCCCATTACGATCTGACGGTACGGCGCAAGGAGAACGGATTTTTCTCGTCCTACCTCCTGGATGAGGTCAAGCCCGGCGATGTCCTGGAATCCACGGGTCCCTCGGGCAGCTTCTACCACGAGCCACTCATGGATAGCGACGACCTGGTCTTCCTGGCCGGGGGAAGCGGCATCACCCCCTTCGTCTCCATCATCAGGGAGGTGGCGGAGAAGGTTCTGCCCCTGAGGATCCATCTCCTCTACGGCTCGCGTGACGCCTCGGACATAATCTTCGGAGAGGAGCTCACCCGGCTGGAATCGGAGCACGCCAACATCGAGGTCGATTACATAATCTCCGAGCCGGGCGAGGAGTGGGGCGGCCTGTGCGGATTCATCGACGCGGATATCATCTCCTCCGTGCTCGGCTCCGTGGAGGGCAAGACCTTCTATATCTGCGGGCCGGCCCAGATGTATCCCTTCTGCGAGGGAGCCTTGGCCGCCCTCGGCGTGCCCGGGAGGAGGGTGAGGAAGGAGGCCTACGGCCCCCCCGACGATATCACCCAGGAGGAGGGCTGGCCCGGTGTGGACCCCGAGACCGAATTCGAGGTGACCGAGGAGAGGAGCGGCAGCTCCTTCAAGGCCAAGGCCGGGGAGCCCCTAATGAACTCCATGGAGCGGGCGGGCATAGTGGTCCCGGCGGTCTGCCGTTCCGGGGAGTGCACCTACTGCCGCACCAGGCTGCTCGAGGGGGAGGTCTTCGCGCCGGAGAGGGTGTACCGGCGCTGGATCGATATCGAGTACGGTTACATCCATCCCTGTATGAGCTATCCCGTATCCGACCTGCGTATTAAGATTTAGGGAATGTTGAAAGCCCCCGTGACCTCTCACGGGGGTTTTCATCGATGGTCTTATTCGGGAATAGACGGTTAGCGGGGATAGTTCACCGATGTTGAATACAGTAAGTGAGGGAGTAAGAGCAAACCAACTGGTATAGTCAGGTTTTTAAAAAGATACTAAATTGGGAATAAACATTTATAGCTTATGCCAATTACCGTGGGAACAAAGAAGTAGTGCGGATAATCTTAGAATAAGGCTGGAAAGTAACAAGCCTGGTGGTTTAATATGTACCGGGCATTGCCGATAAAGAACCGATGCCGTTAAAAGACACGGCTCCGATCAAAGAGAGGACGAGAACTTGAAACTGCACCTAATAAATCCCGAGAAGAAGGGCGAGAGAATCTGGAATAGGGCCCTGCTGGCGCCCCTGGGCCTTATGTGCCTGGCCGCATACACCCCGGAGGAGGTAGAGACCCGCATCATCGATGAGAACCTGGAGAAGGTCGACTTCGCGGAACGCCCAGACCTGGTGGGCATCACCTCCATGACCGCCACCGCGAGCCGCGCATACGAGATAGCGGATAACTATCGCGAAAGGGGCGTCAAGGTGGTCATAGGAGGCATACACGCCTCCATGCTCCCAGAGGAAGCCATGCAGCATGCCGACGCTGTGGTCGTCGGAGAGGCCGAGACAATCTGGCCTAAGGTGCTTGGCGATGCCGACGCGGGCCGCCTGGAGCCCCTTTACCGCGTGGATGAACACGACGACTACAGTAATCCCCTTCATGCCCGCAACAGCGTTATCGACAGAAAGAACTACTGGATGGCCAATAATATGCAGACCGCCCGGGGCTGCCCCCATGACTGCAGCTTCTGTTCGGTGACCACCTTCAACGGCCGGCACATGCGGCATCGAGAGCTGGACAACGTATTGGCCGAGATCGAATCGATGTCCAAACCCAGGTTCATGCCGAAGAAGATGATCCCCTTCGTGGACGATAATATCGCGGCCAATCCCAAGCG
>Ga0180434_10005238_pt1 | contig 15399 bp, 16 predicted proteins | sample SS_ome_7_FD_132453 | JGI IMG/M metagenome (GOLD analysis project Ga0180434, IMG submission 132453) | Hypersaline lake sediment archaeal communities from the Salton Sea, California, USA - SS_1_D_2 metaG | ecosystem: Environmental > Aquatic > Non-marine Saline and Alkaline > Hypersaline >...
GATGCTGGAGTACCCCAGCAGGCGCTTGATGTTGGTCTGGGTCAGGGCGACAATGTTGCCTACGGTCATGGTGATGGCGGCGAGCACGGCGAATATCATGCCCCAGTCCATGCTGGCCGGTCCCAGCGCCTCGTAGAATATGCGCAGCACCACGGCGAAGCCGGCCGCCTTGCTGGCAACCGACAGGTATGCGGTTATCGGCGTGGGGGCGCCCTCGTACACGTCGGGGACCCACATCTGGAACGGCACCGTCGCCAGCTTGAAGCCGAAGCCGGCCACCAGCAGCACGATGGCCATCAGCAGGCCGGCGTTGCCCGCCAGCCCCTGGGCGGATACCGCCGCCGCTATCGAGCTCAGGTAGGTGCTGCCGGTGAGGCCGAAGACCATCGCCATGCCGTAGAGCAGCACCGCGCTGGCTATGGCCCCCAGCAGCAGGTACTTCAGTCCCGCCTCGCTGGACTTATCGTCCCGCAGGAAGCCGGCCAGCACGTACAGCGGGATGCCGGTCAGCTCCAGGGCGACGAATATCGATATCAGTTCGCGGGTGGATGCCAGCAGCATCATCCCGGTGGTGGCTAGCAGAAGCAGGGCGTAGAACTCGCCGCGGAAGGGGGCGAACTTGCGGGAGTAATTGATCGATGAGAATATAACCAGCGCCGTCACCACCAGGAAGAACAGCTTGAAGAACAGGGAGAACTGGTCCACCACCAGTGCCCCGCCGAAGGCGGTGTCGCTGGTGCCCCACAGGGTGATGGTGAAGACAAACGGAAGCAGCAGCCCCACGGCGCTGATCCAGCCCAGCACCCGCCTGCGTCCGGTGAACAGGTCGAAGAATATCACCAGCAGCGCTACGGCGAGGAGGCTTATTTCAGGCGACAGCAGGTAAAGATTCGACATTCGTTACTCAAACCACCTTCGCTATATTCAACAGTTTACGGGTGTCCTCGTGGAGCTGGTCCCACATCCCGGGTAGCTCCTGAGGGGAGACCCACATGCCCTCGCCCACGTCGCTGCCCGGACGGAACTGGCCGCCGGCGAGGCTCGCCATCGAGTCGATATATATAACGTGCAACTTCGTCTCGCCGTCCTGCTTCACGATCCTCTCGAAGGGGGGCAGCAGGGCGTCCAGTCGGATATCGAGGTCGGTCTCCTCCTTGACCTCCCGCGCTATCCCCTCGCCGATGCTCTCCCCGAACTCCAGCCTCCCGCCGGGGCAGATCCACTTCCCTTTCCAGTAGCTGTCCCGCTGCGGCACGTGCTTGACCAGCAGCACCCGCCCCTCCTTATCGCCGATCACGGCGCCGACCGCTACCGTTATGTCATCCATTAGAATGCCTCCAGGATCGGCCGGATGCCCATGCTGATGACGTCGGTGAATATGCGGGGGTACAGCCCGATGAGCATTATCACCATTACGAAGGCGAAGGTGTACACCTTCTCCAGGCGGTCGGCATCGGGAACGCCGTTGTACTCGTCCCTGGGCGGGCCGTAGAACACGCGGCGCAGCATCCACAGGATGTAGCCCGCGCCCAGCACCACGCCGGTGATGGCCAGGATGGTATAGATATGGATGCCGGACACCATGGTGCTGCCGAAGCTGCCGAGGAAGGTTATGGCCTCGGCAGCGAAGCCGCTGGTGCCGGGCAGGCCTAGGGCGGCGAAGCCGGCAACGCTGAAGACGACGGTTATCACCGGCATCTGCCGTGCCAGCCCGCCGAGCTTGGGTATGCTCCTCTCGTGGGTCTTGCTATAGACCAGGCCCACCATGGTAAACAGCAGGCCGGTGATGACGCCGTGGCTCACCATCTGCAGCACGGCTCCGGTCATGCTCACCTGCGTCAGGGCGAAGATGCCCAGCAGAACGAAGCCCATGTGGCTCACGCTGCTGTAGGCGATCAGCTTCTTGAGGTCGGTCTGGCGCAGGGTCATCGCCGCGCCGTATATCACGCCGATCACCGCCAGCACCACGAACAGAGGCGCGTAGCTGTGGGCGGTATCGGGGAAGATGCTTACAACTATCCGTATCATGCCGTAGCCGCCCATCTTGAGCAGCACCCCGGCCAGGACCACGCTGACCGCGGTGGGGGCATCGGTATGGGCGTCGGGCAGCCAGGTGTGGAACGGGAACACCGGCAGCTTGATCATGAAGGCCATGATGATGAGGAAGAAGATGGCCACCGCCATCCCGGCGGAGAGCACGCCGCCAAGGCCCATGGCGGCCAGCGCAATCATATCGAAGGAGCCCGCCTGGAAATAGAGCAGCAGGATGCCGGCCAGCATGAAGGCGCTGCCGAACAGGGTGTACAGCACGAACTTGATGGCCGAGTACTCTTTCCTCCCCGTGCCCCAGATGGAGATGAGCATGTACATCGGTATCAGCTCCACCTCCCAGAAGATGAAGAACAGGATCAGGTCCAGGGAGCAGAACACCCCCAGGATGCCGGTCTCCAGTGCCAGCAGCCAGACGAAGTACTCCTTGACCCTCAGGTCGATCTTCCATGAGACGAACACGGCCACCAGGCCGATGAAGCTGGTGAGCAGAACCAGGGGCAGGCTTATCCCGTCCACGCCCATGTAATACTGGACATCGATGCCCGGTATCCATGAGGCCTGCTCCGCGAACTGGACCCCGGAGGCCGACCGGTCGTACATCACGAACAGCGCCAGCGACAGTATGAAGGATACCGCGGCAAAGGCGGCGGCGGTCAGCCTGATCTGCCGGGGGTTAGCCCCCAGCAGGGCAATGACTATCGCCCCGATGGCGGGGAGGAAGACGATCGCCGATAGATACGGGAAATCCAACCTTCGCTCCTACTTTCTAACTGAATATGAACAGGCAGGCGATGATGACCAGCACCCCGATGAATATGGCCAGCCCGTAAACCTGCAACTGTCCCGTTTCCAGCCTCCGCATAATTTTGCCACCTGCCAGCGACACCGTGGCGACGCCGTTGACCGCTCCGTCCACGATGTGCGTATCGACCCACTGGGTGACGGCGAAAACGCCGTTTATCAAGAAACGCATCAGGAAATACTTCTCATACATCTCGTCGAAGAAGTACTTGCGCACCAGAAGTTTGTGTAAAGGCCCCATCTTGCGCCCGATGGCCTGGGCCGAAAGCACCTTCTTACCGTAGATGGCGTAGGCCAGCCCGATGCCGGATACCCCCAACATGATGGACACCCACGCCATCCAGCTGGGGTCGACAAAGAGTCCGCTGAACAGGTGGCTGAAGAAGCTGTAGTCGTGGTGCGAGCCGAGGAAATTGCCTACCGGCAGCCACCCGGCGAACACAGCGAAGGCGGCCAGCACCACCAGCGGGATGATCATCACCTTGGGCGACTCGTGCAGGTGGCTGTGGCCGCTCTCGTCCCCGCCGCGGTACTCGCCGTGGAAGGTCATGAATACGGCGCGGAACATGTAGAAGGCGGTCATGAACACGGTGATCATCGCCAGCACGAACAGCACCGGCGCGAACTCGAACGCCTCGTGGAGGATGCCCTCCTTGCTGTAGAAGCCGGCCAGCGGCCAGATGCCGGCCAGGCTCAGCGAGCCGATGACGAAGGTGGCATAGGTCCACGGCTGCACCTTGCGCAGCCCGCCCATCTTACGCATATCGAAGGTGCCGGTGGCGTGGCTGGCGCTCCCCGAGCCGAGGAACAGGAGGGCCTTGAAGAAGGCGTGGGTGAACAGGTGGAACACCCCCACCGCCACCCCCAGCCCCAGGGCGTGGTGCTCGTCGAGGTGGCCGGTGGCGTAACCCATGCCCACCGCCCCCAGCCCCAGCATCATATATCCCAGCTGGCTGATGGTGGAATACGCCAGCACCCGCTTGACATCGGTGGCCACCAGGCCCATGGATGCGGCGAAGATGGCGGTGAACCCTCCTATGGCGGCCACCACGGTGATCGCCGTCTCCGATGAGGCGAACACCGGGAACATGCGCGCCACCAAGAACACGCCGGCGGTGACCATGGTCGCGGCATGGATCAGGGCGCTGACCGGCGTGGGGCCCTCCATGGCGTCGGGGAGCCATGTATGCAGCGGGAACTGGCCCGACTTGCCGATGGCCCCGGAGAACACGCCGATGGCGGCCCAGGTAAGCGTCGAGCCGCTCAGCACCCCGGCCAGGGCCAACTGGTGCAGCTCGCTGATATTGAAGGTGCCGGTCTTCACGTAAAGCAGTATAACCGCCACCAGGAAGCCGAAGTCGCCGAGGCGGGTCACCATGAAGGCTTTCATCGCCGCCCGCGCCGCCGACGGCTTGTGGAACCAGAAGCCGATGAGCAGGTAGGAGCACAGCCCCACGCCCTCCCAGAAGAGGAACATGAACAGCAGGTTGTTGGCCATCACCAGGCCCAGCATCGAGCCGGTGAACAGGGACATGAAGGCGAAGTAGCGGATGAACCCGCCGTCCCCCTTCATGTATCCGATGGAGTATATCTGTACCAGCAGGCTGATGGTGCTCACGGTGACAACCATTATCGAAGCCAGAGAGTCCATCATCACGCCGATGTAGATGGTGGTGTCGCCGATGGATAGCCACTGGTAGCTGACGTTGGTCAGCATGTGGTCCGCCGTCCCGTTCACCGATATCACCGCCCAGATGGACAGGATCAGGGAGCCGGCGATGGCGCCGATGGTGGTATACGCGGCGAACATCGGCCGCTCCTTGAAGAACGGCCTTATCACCAGCGAGATGAAGAGGAAGGAGCAGAACGGCAAAAGGAATATGGCTATAACTGCTGCATTCGGCATTTCATTACCACTTCAATATATCGAACTTCTCCGCGTCCAGGGTCTTCTTTCTCCTGAAGATAGAGATTATCAGCGCCAGGCCCACTGCCACCTCGGCGGCGGCGACCACCATGATGAATATGGTGAACACCTGCCCGGAGATGACGTCCACGTAGTGGGCGAAGGCCACCATGGCGATGTTCACCGCGTTGAGCATGATCTCGATGCACATCAGGATGACCACCGCGTTCTTCTTCGCCAGCGCGCCGTAGAGCCCGATGGCGAACAGGACCGCCGACAGTATCAGGAAGTGCTCCAATCCAACACTCATGGCCTACTTGTCCCTTTCCCTGACCAGCACTATGGCCCCGATCGCCGCCGCCACCAGCAGGGCGGACGCGATCTCGAAGGCAAGGACGAACCCGTCCCTGCCGAATATGCTGTGCGCTATCCGGGCCGTCGTCGGCTCCTTGGATACCTCGGCGGCCACGTTCCAGTCGGTGCTTATCACCACCAGTATCATGGTAACCATGAACAGGATGGCCACCAGCATGGACAGCGGGCGCAGCTTGCCGGTGAGGCTGCCCCTCTTGCTCTCCTTGGTGAGCATGATGGCGAACATCAGCAGCACCCCGATGGCCCCCACATAAATCAGCACCTGCGCCGCCGCCAGGAAGTCGGCGCTGAGGGTGATGTAGATCCCGGCCACGGCGAAGAAGCACAGTATCATGAACAGCGCCACGCGGAAGATATCGCGCAGGAAGACCACCGCCAGAGCCGCGCCGACGCAGATCACCGCCAGTATCCAGAAAGCGACATCCATACCCATTATTCCACGCTCCTGTTACGGTCCAGCAGCAGCGCCTGCTTGGGCAGCTCGGGCTCGATCTCGGGGCGGCCGTAGGCGCTGGGCTCCGAGCCGTCGGCGGGAAGCATCCCCTCCCTGTCCAGCAGCAGCTCCTCGCGGCGGTAGGTTGACGCCTCGTATCGCTGCGACAGGCAGAGCCGGTGGGCGGGGCAGGCCTCGATGCACAGGCCGCAGAAGATGCACTCGCCGAGGTCGATATCGAACCGCGCGGCACCGGTGGCGCCGTCGGGGAACTCCGGCGACTGAATCTTGATCACACCGTAGGGGCAGGCGTTCTCGCACTGGCGGCACAGGGCGCAGAAGCCGCAGTTGAAGCAGCGCTTGGCCTCCGCCACGCACTGCTCCTCGGTCAGCCCCAGAGAGGACTCCTTGAAATTGGTGATCCGGTCCTTGACCGGCAGGTGCGACTGCTTGACCCGCTCCGCGGGCTGGTAGTCGCTGATATCCAGGTCCTCGAAGGCAACCTTGTGTATCTCCGCCTCGGCGGGCGCTTCCAGCTTCTCGCCGCGCAGGTAGCGGTCGATGGCCCGCGCCGCCTTGGCCCCGTCGCCGATGGCCTGCACCACCGTGGCCGGCCCGCTGACCGCGTCCCCGCAGGCGAATATCCCCGATATGCTGGTGACGTTGCTGGCCTCATTAACGTCGAAGGTGTTCCGCTTGGTGAGCTGAACCTCCCTGTCGCCCTTGAGGAAATCCGCATCCAGCCTCTGCCCGATGGCGGGGATGATCATATCTACATCGAGCACGAACTCCGAGCCTTCCACCGCCACCGGGCGCCTCCTGCCGCTGGCGTCGGGCTCGCCCAACTCCATCTTGATGCACTCCAGGCCCACCACCTTGCCCCCCTGGTCGACGACCTTCACCGGGGCTGCCAGGTAGTGGATATTGATATTCTCGGCGAGGGCGTCATCGATCTCCTCCTCGTCCGCAGGCATCTCCTGCCGAGACCGGCGGTAGACGATGAACACCTCCTTGGAGCCGAGGCGCAGGGCGGTCCTGGCGGCGTCTATGGCCACGTTGCCGCCGCCGACGATGGCCACCTTGTTGCCCACCTTCACCTCTTTGCCCAGGCCTACATCGCGCAGGAAAAATACGCCGTGATATACCCCTTCGAGGTCCTCGCCGGGGATGTCCAGCTTCATGCTGGCATGGGCCCCCACTGCCAGAAGTATCGCTTTGTACCCCTGCTGCTGCAGCGACTCCAGGGTCAGCCCGTCCTTGCCGACGGGGCTGTTCAACCTTATCTCCACCCCGCGCGCCGCTATATTGTCGACCTCTTTCTGCAGCACGTCCTTGGGCAGGCGGTACTCGGGTATGCCGACCCACAGCATGCCGCCGGGGACCGACAGCTTTTCGAACACGGTGGCCTCGTAGCCCATACGCGCCAGGTCACGGGCGGCGGTCAGGCCTCCGGGGCCGGCGCCGATGACGGCTACCTTCTCCTCCTTAGTGCGGGGGTAGGGGGTGACGTCGGCGCCGCCATGTGTCATCTCGTAATCGGTAACGAACCGCTTGATATCGCGGATGGCTATCGGCTGATCGAAGCAGCCGCGGTTGCATGCCTTCTCGCAGGGGTGGGTGCAGACGCGGCCGCAGGTGATGGGGAAGGGGTTGGTCACCCGTATCAGCTCCACCGCCTCCTTGAACTTGCCCTGCGAGGCGTAGGCCACATAGCCCTGCACGTCGACGCTGGCGGGGCAGGCATCGATGCAGGGGGCGTGCTTGCGCTCGTCACGGACGAAGTGCTGGCCCCGCGCCCGCTTGGACACCACCAGCCTTTCCTCCGGGTACTGCACGGTGATGGGGTGGTGCGCCAGGTGCTTGATGGTCACCGTCATCCCCTTGGCGATGCCCTTTCCATAGTGACTGAAGCTCAGCCCCTCGCCGGGGATGCGGAACATGCCGGACCACAGGACGATGAGTATGGCGGCCACGGGGATGTTGATGAACATCAGCCACCACGGGAAGTCGGGCATGACGACGACCTCGATGGCGGTGATGAAGATATTGGCCACCGCCAGTGGGAACAGGAACTTCCAGGCGAATTCCATCAGCTGGTCCACCCTGAGACGGGGCAGGGTGCTCCTGATCCAGACTATGACGAAGAATACCGCTACCACCTTGATGATGAACCACAGCGGCTCCGGCAGCAGGGGCCAGTTCCCCCCGCTGAGGAACAGGGTGGTCACGATGGCGGAGAGGGCGAAGGCGTGGGTGTACTCGCCGAGGTAGAACAGGGCGAACTTCATCCCCGAGTACTCGGTGTGGAACCCGGCCACGATCTCCGACTCCGCCTCCAGCAGGTCGAAGGGGCTGCGGTTGATCTCGGCGGCGGCGGCGAGGAAGAAGATGATGAACCCCAGCGGCTGGAGCAGGAAGAAGGGCACGGTCTGCGCTTCGACGATGCTCACCATGGACAGCGAGCCGGTGATCATCAGTACCCCGACGATGGACAGCACCAGCGGGATCTCGTAGCTGATCATCTGGGCCACGGCGCGCATGGCGCCGAGGGTGGAATACTTGTTGCTGGAGCCCCAGCCCGCCATGAACACCCCCACCACGCTCAGCGATGATATGGCAATGATATACAGAATGCCGATGTTGAGGTCGGCGAAGATGCCCTGCACGCCGCCGACGCTGCCCCAGGGGATGATGGCGAAGATCATGATGGCGGGGACGAAGACCATCACCGGGGCCAGCCAGTGCACCCATCGGTCGGCCAGCGCCGGGATGATGTCCTCCTTGAGCAGCACCTTCACCGCATCGGCCACCGGCTGCAGGATGCCCTGCGGCCCGCAACGGTTGGGGCCCTGCCGTATCTGGAACCTCCCAGAGCCCCGGCGCTCGATGTAGATGAAGGCCATGACCACTATCAGGATGAAGGTGGACAGTATGACGAAGGCGACCAGCGCCGGGATGAGGTACGCCGCCCACTCGGGCAGGTACTTCATCAGCCAGTCTTGGAACTGGTGCAGTACTTCCACTAGCGGTCAACCTCTCCCATACAGATGTCGATGCTGCCGAATGTGACTATGGCGTCCGCCAGCTTCCACCCCACGGCCAGGTCGCGCAGCACGGTCAGATTGATCAGCGTCGGCGGCCGCACCTTGAAGCGGTACGGTTTCGGCGAGCCGTCGCTCACCAGGTAGAACCCCAGCTCGCCCTTGGGCCCCTCCAGGCGGCCGTAGGCCTCCCCCACCGGCGGCTTGAACGCGGGGTGCACCCTGGTGCGAACCTCGCCCGCGGGTATCTGCTCCATGGCCTGCTGGATGATGCTCACGCATTGCCGCATCTCCCCGATGCGCACCCGGTAGCGGGCGTAGTTGTCGCCCCGGGTGTCGGTGATGACATCGAACTTGAAACGGTCGTATATCGAATAGGGGTCGTCGCGGCGCAGGTCCCAGTTCACCCCGCTGGCCCTGAGCACCGGGCCGCTGATGGATGCGTTTATGGCCTGCTCCTTAGAGAGGACGCCCACCCCCTTGGTGCGGGCCAGCAGGATCTCGTTCTCGGCGAGGAGCTTGTCGTACTCGTCGATATAGGCCGGCATGGAGTCGATGAACCGCTTGAGCGCCGGCATGAACTCCTCGGGCAGGTCCTGGCTCACCCCGCCGAAGCGCATGTAGTTATATGTAAGGCGCTGGCCGCAGACCATCTCGAACAGGTCCAGGATCTTCTCCCGCTCGCGGTACATGTACAGCAGGGGGGTGAAGAAGGCGCCCATGTCGTTGAGGAAGAAGCCCACCGCCATCAGGTGGCTGGACAGCCTCATCAGCTCGGCCATGATCACCCGGATGTACTCGGCGCGCTCGGGCACCTCGATTTGCGCCAGCTTCTCCACCGCCAGGCAGTAGGCTTTGTTGTTGGACATCGACGCCAGGTAGTCCATCCTGTCGGTGAAGGGTATGTTCTGGAGGTAGGTCTTGTGCTCGGCCAGCTTCTCGATGCCGCGGTGCAGGTAGCCGAACACCGGCTCCAGGTCGGCGATTACCTCGCCGTCGAAGGTGACCCGCATGCGGAACACCCCGTGGGTCGAGGGGTGCTGCGGCCCCATGTTTATTAATACTGGCTCAGTCTCGAGCGTCATCTTCTGTATTATTCCTTCTTGCCGCCGCCGGGCACTTCCAGCTTGAAATCCTTCCTCAGCGGGTGTCCTTCGAACCCGGCCCACAGGAACAGGCGCTTCATGTTGGGGTGCCCCTCGAAGTAGATGCCCAGCAGGTCGTAGATCTCCCTCTCCTGGAAGTCCGCTCCCTGCCACAGGCTGAACACCGACGGGACGGTGGGATGGTTGCGGTCCTCGCACCTGGTCTTCAGCACGATGCTGTGGTTATCCTTGATGGAGGTCAGCAGGTAAACCACCTCCAGATAATCGGTATAGTCGGTGCCGGCGATGAAATTGAGATAGTCCAGATTGAGGCTCTCCTGTAGGAAACGAGCCACCTCTAAAACGTCTTTGCTGCGGACGATGACCGACGTCTCGTCCGAGCCGGTGACCGCATCGGGGTACTTCTCCCCGATCTTCTTGGCGGTATCTGAACCGGATAACGCTTTAGTCATTCACCTACCTTTTGATCAGCTTGTCTTTGGCCACCTTGCGGTGCAGCGCCTGGAAGCCGTTGATCAGCCCTTCGGGTCGCGGCGGGCAGCCGGGCACGTATACATCCACCGGCACGATGAGATTCACCCCCGGTACCACGCTGTAGGAGCCGCGGAAGGCGCCGCCGCTGATGGCGCAGGAGCCCATGGCCAGCACCCACTTGGGCTCGGCCATCTGGTCATATATGCGCCGCAGGGCGGGGGCCATCTTCCAGGTAAGCGTGCCGGCCACTATCATCAGGTCGGCCTGACGCGGCGAGGCGCGCATGATCTCCATGCCGAAGCGCGAGAAGTCGAATCGTGATGAAGCCGCCGAGATCATCTCGAAGGCGCAGCAGGCCAGCCCCATGGCGGCGGGCCACACCGAGAAGCGTTTCCCCAAGTCTATCAGTTGCTCGGTGGTGGTCAGCAGCAGGTTCTGCTTGATATCCTCATCCAGCCACGCCACCGGGTCGGGGCACGGCTGCTTGGAGGCGGCGATGATGGACTGGATCTCCGCGCTCTCCACGCGGTCCAACTCTTCGCTGACGTAGGGTCGCTCTATTTCCACTTGAGGGCCCCTTTCCTCCATGCGTAGATGAAACCGACGATCAGGATGAGCATGAAGACCAGCATCTCCACCAGCCCGAACAGCTTGAGCTGCTTGAGCTCCACCGCCCACGGATAGAGGAACACCACCTGGATATCGAAGAGAACGAAGAGCAGGGCGAAGTAGTAGTAGCGGAAGTTGAATCTGGGCGAGGAGGAGCCGGTGGTCTGCATGCCGCACTCGTAGGTGGTGTACTTCTTGGGGTTGGGCTTGCGGGGGACGACGTGTAACAGCCTGAGGGCGACGGGTATCAGAACCATTAAGGCGGCGAAACCGAGGGCAGCTATAAGGTAGATGCCTATATAACCGAAGTCACCTAGCAAATTAACTTGTCCTCCGTGAAATCGAAAGAACCGCTAGCGATTCTACAATAACCGGCGATATTATACAACAGGTGTTTTATGGTTGTAAAGTGAAAAAAAGCACAATTTCAAAAATCGGTTGCCGCAAACTCAAAGACAATCGTAAAAACGGCTAACCTTTGCGAAAGAGCCTGGGCCAGCCCGCCCGTGCCAGCCAGGACATCACGTATCCCAGCAGGAACAGCACGATGATGGGCGCAGCCACCAGCGTCTGGTTCACCGGGTCGAATGTGGGGGTGATGATGCCGCCGAGGATGAAGGCGATGACCACCGCCCACTTCCACTTGCGGATGACCCACTGCGGGCTGATGATTCGGATCTTGGTGAGGAAGAACATCAGCAGCGGTATCTCGAACACCACCCCTATCCAGAACAGCAGCCGGCTGATGACGGAGACGTAATCGCCCACCGTCCACCACGGCTGTATGTCGCCGCCCACGTAACCGGGGAAGGTGTGGTACAGGAAATGGAGGGCCGGCGGCAGCAGTATGAAATAGCAGAATATCACGCCGCCGAGGAACAGGACGATGACCCCCGGCAGCAGCGTGTAGAGGTATCCCTTCTCATTGCGGGTGAGCGCCGGGTTGATGAACATCACGAACTGGTACAGCAGGAACGGGGCTGAAAGGACGAGGCCGGTGTACAGGGAGACCTTCATGTAGCTCCCCAGCAGGCCGGTGACGTTGGTGTAGTACAGCTCGATGCCCGGCAGCGGGTTCATCAGGATGGGGAATATGTAGCGCACCAGGGGGAAGCTGATGCAGATACAGACCAGGACCGTTATCAGGCTCCAGGTCAGGCGCCCCCGCACCTCTTCCAGATGGCCCAGCACGCTCAGCTTCTTATCATCGCCCATGGGGATTCGCCATCTTCAGGGGAGCGCTACTCCGGATCCTTCGGTGCTTTATTATCGTCGGAGGTTTTAGGAGTCTCCTCCCTGGCGGGAGGAGCATCGTCTATGCCTTTGGTGAACGTCGATTTAAAGTCGGAGGCTGCCTCCCTCAGCGGGTTGAGGATGTCTTGCGAACTCGTTTTCTTGTCCAGCGGGGTGCCCTCCACCTCCTTGGTGAGCTCCGACGTCAGGTCGCGGGAGGCCATCTTCAGCTTGCGGTACAGGGTCCCCATCCGCTGAGCGATCTCCGGCAGGCGCCGCGGCCCCATCACCGCCAGTATGACCAGGAGCACCAGCAGTATCTCCCAGAAACCAATGCCGAAGAAACCGTCCATCAGACTTCACCTTGAAGGATCACCGCACGCCGTGCCCCGCCGCAGCGGCGATCGGGGGGTACACCGGGGTTAATCCTTCTTTTCCTCGGCCGCGTCCTTTTCCTTCTCCGCCTTGCTCTCCTCCGTACCCGACTTACCCTTCTTCGAGTCCGACAGGTCCTCCACGTCCTCGCCCGCCGCCGACTTCTTGAAGCTGCGAATACCCTTGCCCAGAGAGCCCATGGCCTGCGGCAGCTTGCCCACGCCGAAGACGATCAGCACCACCACCACTATGATAAGGAACTCCCATCCATGCAACGGCATACCGTCCTCCTTCAGGGCCTTCACCGGCCCGTAAAAATTATTACTTATTCACCGGGGTCAGGCCCCGGCGCTGTACCCCGATTCGCAGGCCTGCCGGTCCAGGTCCAGCGTGGAGACCCATTCCAGGGGCAGGATGACCTCCGGCTCCGCTTTGCGCAGGTCGATGCATTTGATGTAGCCCTTGCAGCCCTCGCACGTGTAAACCCGGTATAGACCGTTGTCGTCGGTCAGGTAAGAGAGCTTGCCCTGCTCCTTGTTGCCGCAGAAGGGGCACTCCAGGCGCTGGAACAGCCACCGGGCATCGCAGCGGGGGCAGATCAGCCAGCGGGCCCCCTCCTGCTCCTTGGAGAGGAAGGCGAAGTTGGGCTTGCTGCCGCATACCGGGCAGCAGCCCCGGCGCCACTGTTTCTGGTCGACCTCGGGCAGCAGCGACTCGGAATATGCCTTGAGGTAGGGCTTCATCGCGGTGTGGAGCGCCACCGCCAGCGTTTCGACATCCAGCCCCGTCTTCGGCAGGGGCCTGCCGTCGTACCATGCCCCGGCTGCCTCTTTAACCGGGATGTCGCCCGTGGCATCGACGGAATCCAGGTAATCGCCTATGACGGACAGCGCTTCCCGCAGCAGCTTCTCTAACTTGTCCCAGTCGATATCCAGGTCATCGAAGGTCAGCAGCGGCTGGTGCCGGCTCAGCCTCTCCGCGACGGTCTCCGCCGGCAGCGCCGGTTCCGGCACCGATATTCCCTGCCGGCCGTTGATCTGAAGACGCATGAGCCGGATGTAAAGCTGGATGGGGCCGGGGGGCGTGTCCTGCTCCCAGTCATTGAGCCGTTCCAATATCCTGCTATCGTTATCGTCAACCATACAACTTCCCATCATACCACGCCGTGACTGCGTCTTTCAAGCGAGATCGAGATAACAGAAGGCCCAACCCGCAGCGGGTTGAGCCTTTTATCTATTCGGGTTATCCCGGAATTACTTCTTGATCCGGTCATACCATTTCTTGTGGTGCGATGCGGCGTACCTGGCGGAGACCATTCCGCTCCACATCGACCAGAAGATCCCGCTCATCTTGGGGTGCATGGAGAGGAAGATGTGAAGCATGGCGAAGCTGAACAGGATTATGAAGCCGATGTCGTGCAACAGCGCGCTCCACACGAAGCCTTCGCCGGAGATGGCGTCACCGCCGAACCACATGAGGCCGCCGGTTACGATCATCAGTGCCCCCGCGCCGAGGGTCACCAGCCACCACAGCTTCTGGCCGGTGTTCATGTGCTCCTGAGGCGGCATGGACTCGTCCTGGCCGAAGAAGTAGTAGGGGACGGCGGCCTTGAGCCACCCGATGTCGTCCTTGCCCCACTTGAGGGCTTCCAGCATGCCCTTGATGGCCGCCTTGGGGCTGCCCAGGAAGTAGAGCAGCGCCCATCCCACCATCACCACGGCGGCGATGCGGTGCAGCACCCCGCTGGCGCCGCCCTGGGCGGCGCCGCCGAACTGGTCGACAAAGAAGAACCAGCCGGTTACGAACAGCACTACCCATGCCACCGCGTTCACCCAGTGCAGGATGCGCACCGGCCGGGAGTAGCGCTCCACCACTTCCACGCCCGGCGCCGGCGGCGGCCCGAACAGCGTGTGCAGGAAGGGGGTGGATTTGGTCTTGCGTTCAGCCGTTGCCATGTTATTTCCCCTCACTTTCAACTTTGATCTTGCGCTTGGCGATGACGTAGTTCAGGCCCAGGCCCAGAACGGTGATGGCGGCCACGCCCCAGCCGATGGGATGGAGCACGTCCTGCCAAGCGGTGACGGCGCCGGAGACCTTGGGTTCTGCGGGCAGGCCGTAGACCGACGGCTCATCGTCCAGCACGTAGATTACATGCGTCCCCCCCACCTCTTTCTCGCCGTACACCATCGCCTTGCCGCCGATCTCGGCCACTCGCTGCTTGGCCTCTGCCAGCAGCGTGGCCCGGTCGCCGTACTTCAGCGCCCCCGGCGGGCAGGTCTTGACGCACGCCGGCAACATGTCGTTGGTGATGCGGTCCTGGCACAGGGTACACTTGTTGGCCTCGCGCACGCCGGTGATAACGTTGCCGCTGTATCGGGGCACGTCGAAGGGGCAGGCCTCCACGCAATAGCCGCAGCCGCTGCATTTGGCGCGGTCATATCCCACGAAGCCCAGGTCGTTGTGGTACAGGGCGCCGGTGGGGCACACCTCCACGCAGCCGGCGTCGGTGCAGTGCATGCAGGCGCGCCGGGTGAAGACCCATTTCAGATTAGGGGGGCTGCCCACCTCGTGGAATACCATCTTGAGCCAGGTGTTCGCGGAGAGGTCAGGCGGGTTCTCGTAGGTCCCCCGGTTGGTGGTCTCTTCGGCGGGCAGGTCGTTCCACTGCTTGCAGGCTACCTGGCAGCCGCGGCAGGCAGTGCATTTGGTTGCATCGTATAGAATCGCTTTGTCAGCCATTTCCCTCCTTTCGCTTCACCTATATCTTCTGCACTTTGCACAGGAATGTCTTGTATTCCGGTATGGTGGTGTTGGCGTCTCCCACGTGGGGGGTCAGTATATTCCCGCTGCTGTGGGGTGCGCTGGCCATACCGATATAGCCGTAGTGCCAGGGAACACCCACCTGGTCTACCTGCTTGCCGCCGATGGTCATCCGCTGCAGCCGCTTGGTGACGATGGCCACGGCGTCGACGTAGCCCCGCGCGGTGGACACCC
>Ga0180434_10005239_pt1 | contig 15395 bp, 10 predicted proteins | sample SS_ome_7_FD_132453 | JGI IMG/M metagenome (GOLD analysis project Ga0180434, IMG submission 132453) | Hypersaline lake sediment archaeal communities from the Salton Sea, California, USA - SS_1_D_2 metaG | ecosystem: Environmental > Aquatic > Non-marine Saline and Alkaline > Hypersaline >...
CAAGCGGATATTCTCTTTTTCCACTTCTCTGAGCTTTTTAGCTTGACTAATATCCATACCCCCATACTCTCGCCTCCAGCGATAATAGGTTTGCTCGCTGATCTCAAGTAATCTGCTGGCTTCTTGTACTTTTTTTCCTTGACCGAGATAGATCTCGGCTTCACGCAATTTTGTGATGATTTGTTCTGCTGTGAATCTATTTATTCTTGCCATTTCTAACCTCCAATTTCCTACCAGATACTATCACTGGTTCTGGATCAGTTTTTGGGAGTCAGGTCAAGGAGGAACTGTTTAATCATCGAAAGAATTTAAGATGATATCTAGATTCCTGATAATGATTGAAAGAAAACGGATTACGATAAACTCGGTCTAACACTCAATAATAACAGCTCAGTTTAGGATGACAAACAGCAAACGGATCAGCACAACCAGAAAGAATGTTATCGCAGCAAGAATTGTATGCCCGCCTGATAGCAAAAAATACAACAATAACGGAATAAATAAGTCTACAAGAATGACGCATTGACGAATATTATTCTTTATCCAACTTTGTGAATTATTCATAATTTAACCCAATCTGAGAATTAGAAATGTTGCCAATCCGATGATGAGGATGATCGAGGTGGTATACACCACAAGTTTGCTGATAACCTGTCCTTCTTTTCCTGCTAATCCCACTGTGCTGCATCCGAGGATAACTTTTGCGGGAGCCATAATACTCCCTAAAGCGCCCCCGGCAGTCTGGCCAGCCAGGATCAACGCAACCGGAAGATCCATAAAAATGGCGGTCTGCATTTGCAGCATCCCAAACAGGACGTTGGAATTATTATTGCTACCAGTGATAAAAGCCCCCAAAGCGCCGATAAATGGTGAAATCACAGGATAGATGACTGGATTAAGAATATTGCTGATGCCTTCCGCAAGTAAATTGGTCATCTGTGCATGGTTCATCACTACCGCAGTTCCGACCAGAGAAAAGATGGCTATGGAGGTATTTCTTGAAGATTTGAAAGAATCGATGACAATATTCTTCAATTTTTTATCAGCCAAATACCCGCGTTTACGTAATAAGGCATAGGACAATAAACCGCTGATAGAAATGATGGTACCGGGATGCAAGAACAGGTTGATCTGCTTGCTCGGTCCAGCTGGTGTCACAAAACCGAATTTGGTTGATAGTTCCGGAAAATTAACGCTGATGGTATAGGGTTTAAAAAATTCTTTCAATGGTGAGAAAAAATTGAAGATGACGATCAAAACAACCAAAATAAGATAGGGCAATATCGCCGTTAAAACTTCACGTTTTTTTGCATTACTGAGATTCAAAAGGTAATTCCTGCTGTAGCTTGAGAAAAACCTGACAAATAAAAAGCTAACCCCAAGGCTGATCAAAGCAGGGAGGGTAACAGCGATTACCCATAGGTCATTTGTAGCCAATATGTATTGCCCAGAAAAGAGGATGGCAAACAATAATAAGACAAGAGGGATCGATTTTACGAAATTGTTTTTTCCACCGGATAAATAGGTTACAAAAATTCCACAGAATAGTGAAGACAATCCTAGCAGGATGGCGGCTTGTGGTGCCAGGAATTCAACTGATAGGCCGGTGACGCCCATCATCGTCCGGAATGAACTCCCCATTGATCCAAAAGTTACCCCCCAGCCATGGCCGATGCTTGTGATGACGACTGCAAGTGTGGGCGTAAATCCTGCACTTACTAATAATGGTGCAGAAACGGCAACTGGAACCCCGAACCCTCCCATTCCCTGTAGAAATGATGGGAATAACCATCCTAGGAAGATGCCAACAAAAGCTTTATTATCGGTAAGCTCAGATAGAAAATTGCCGATGATCTGGATCGTACCCGCATTTTTCGTGGCCTGATATAAGAACATCGCCCCCCAAATGATGAGAATAATATCAATTGATAAGAAAAATGCTTTAATAAATGAATATTGCAGAATTTCAAAGGTTGCCCCGAAAATGGTGAAGGCAATCACCTGGGCTGCCAACCAGGTCAGCATACCTGCCCTGCTTCCGCCCCATTTAAGCAGGATCATCAGTGGTAGTACCAATGCAATTGGGGAAAGCGCAAGCAGCCAGTTTAGAAAGTTTAATGATTCCACGGAATTATTATATCTCCCACCTTAAATGCAAGTTTATATTCCAAAAATTTTAATAATTCTTTGTATTCAACTACTAATATGATAAACATAAAATCGTTGCAGAAATGAGTTGCATGGTGACACTCCTCACAAAAACTGATCCGCAAAAGGTGATTGAAACTGAAAGGAATTTGGATGTTTGCGATGAAAGATGTGTTTATTGCCTTTAATGGTGTCACTAATTTGATTTTTGACCAATTACAAACACAATAAACGCATTAGCTGCAAATCCAAAAAACCACGCATAGTTGCTTTTTCAAGACGGGAATAGACCCAGGTTTGAAGTGAATCCATTAACAATTGGTTTTGAATAGATGATTATAAGTTCCCCGACTTAAGGAGGACACCCACTACCTTCAGATGTGGCCTTATTCCCCGGATATGGCGGCTTGTTAAGTTCCAATTGTAATTGTGTACATATAGAGCATTGCAAGCACCTGGTGTCATCTGCTCTGTATCCAACCACATCCGAAAAAGAGACTTGCAAAACACTTATCAATAAATAATTTATTTGTTGGTTACGGAGCATCGTCACAAAAACTCAAAAAATATTTGATGGTGGTTCAATTCAAGGAAAGATCAAGGAAACCCTCTCATTGCCCAGCTACTAAAAAATCAGTATCACGTGTGCTTTATAATCAAACCATGCCTGTACCAATTTTAGCCACCAAACTTTTTATCCCCCCGCATGGGCCTAAAGTTGTCCTCCGTCCGCGCCTGATTGACCGGTTGAACAAAGGTCTCCATGGAAGCTCTAAATTGACGCTCATCTCTGCTCCCGCCGGCTTTGGGAAAACAACAATAGTTAGCGAATGGGTTGCCGGTTGCGAGCAACCGATCGCCTGGTTGTCGCTGGATGATGGGGATAACGACACCACGCGCTTTCTGATGTATTTTATCGCCGCATGCCAGACAGTTACAGCAAATATTGGGGAAGGGTTATTGGTTGCGCTCCAATCCCCGCAACCACCATCTGTTGAGTCGATTCTGACAAATTTACTCAATGAAATCACCACCATCCCGGAAAATCTCATCTTCGTGCTTGACGACTATCACATTCTTGACTCCAAGCCGATTGACAATGCCCTTGCTTTTCTGCTCGAGCACCTGCCACCCCAGATCCACCTGGTCATTGCCACCCGAGAAGACCCGCATCTGCCGCTGGCTCGTTTACGCGCAAGAGGCCAATTGACCGAACTGCGTTCCGCCGATTTACGCTTTACTCCGGTTGAAGCTGCCGAATTTCTCAAACAGGTGATGGGCTTGAACCTCTCAGCAAAAGACATCACTACGTTGGAAACCCGCACTGAAGGCTGGATCGCCGGTCTGCAAATGGCCGCACTTTCCATGCATGGACATCAAGATAATGCCGAATTCATCAGATCTTTCACCGGCAGCCACCGATTCGTGCTGGACTATCTGCTTGAAGAAGTCTTGCAGCAGCAATCTAAAAACATCCAGGCCTTCCTGTTGCGCACATCCATCCTCGACCGTCTGTGTAGTCCGCTTTGTGACGCTGTTTTGGATTCTCCTTCTGCTTCAGGCCAGGAAACTCTGGAATTTCTGGAACGCACCAACCTGTTCATTGTCCCTTTGGATAACGAACGGAATTGGTATCGCTATCACCATCTCTTCGCCGAATTGCTGCGGCAACGGTTAGAGCAGCAACAACCCGACCGTGTGCCCCAATTACACATCCGCGCGAGTGTGTGGTACGAGAATCATGGGCTGGGGTTTGAAGCATTTCAGCATGCAGCTGCTGCCAATGACGTGGACCGCGCTGAACGACTGATAGAAGGAGATGGAATACCTCGACACTTTCGCGGCGCGGTGGCTACCATCCTGGATTGGTTGAAGTCTCTGCCAACGACAACGCTGAATGCCAGACCAGCATTGTTGTGGAGGTATGCTACATTTCTGATGTTTAATGGTCAAACAGCCGGTGTGGATGAAAAACTACAGGCTGCTGAAAACGCTTTACAAGGCGTCGAGGTTGACGACAAGACCCGCAACCTGATCGGCCAAATTGCCGGTACTCGAGCGATGTTGGCTCTCACCCGGTATCAAGTGGAAAACTTGCTCGTCCAGTCACGCCGCGCTCTGGAGTATCTACACCCAAAGAATCTGTCCTCGCGCGCTTCTGCCAGCTTGACGCTGGGGTTTGCCTACTTCTTGCAGGGTGACCGTACCGCCGCTCGACAGTCTTATCTGGAATCCATAAAGTTTTGCCAGGCGTGCGGCAATACTTTCACCAACATCATGGCGGCAAACGGCTTAGGACGCGTTCAAGAAATAGAAACTCATCTCCACCAGGCGGCTGAGACTTATCAGCATGCTTTGAAACTTTTTGGCGATCAACCGCTGCATACCCACGCTGGGCAAGCATCTCTTGGCCTGGCGCGTATTTCCTACGAATGGAACGACCTGGATGCTGCTGAACAGTTCGGAAATCAGAGCCTGCAACAGGTGCGGCAGTATGATGATAGTATTGACCGATTTATTTTCTCTGAAGTATTTCTTGCTCGTCTGAAACTTGCTCAGGGCGATATTGATGGTGCAGCGGCATTATTGGCACAATCTGAGCAATCTGCACGCCAGAGAAACTTCATCCGCCGAATGCCAGAGATTGCCGAGATTCAAATTTTGATCCTGATTAGACAAAACCAGTGTGCCGCAGCTGCTAAACTGGCTTGGCAATATGAACTTCCCCTCAGCCAGGCCCGCGTCGCTCTGGCCCAGGGCGATCCATCAGCCGCGCTTGTAATACTGGAGTCCTACCGCCAGAAGATGGAAGCGAAAGGATGGGCAGATGAATTACTCAAAGTGATGATTTTACAGGTGGTTGCTCTGTATGTGCATGGCGAAAAAGGCAAAGCTGTGCAAGTACTTGGTGAAGGATTAGCCATGGCGGAGCCGGGCGGGTTCATCCGTCTCTTTGTGGATGAGGGGCCTCCGATGGAGGAACTTCTATCTGATGTGGTTATTCAGGGTATCAGTCCAGATTATGCCAACAAGTTGTTAACCAACTTTGCGGTGGAAGCGAAGAAAGAACCACCGATATCCTCCGCTCCCGGTAATTCACTCTTGATCGAACCATTGACCCCACGTGAATTAGAAGTTCTACGCTTGGTTGCCCAGAGCCTTTCGAATAAAGAAATTGGCAAGCGGCTTTTCCTGGCACTGGATACAGTCAAAGGCCACAACCGCAGAATTTTTAAAAAGTTGCAAGTAAATAAAAGAATGGAAGCTGTGTCCCGAGCCCGCGAATTGGGTTTGTTGTAAGCGTTAACATCTCTTATTCTCAACATTCTCTCCCAAATTAAATTAAAACAACACTTTATATCAACACGAAAGTGTCTATTGGAAATTTTATTGTGCAGATATATTACCTGTACATTGAGCAAATGGCACACATTAAAAAACTGGCCAAAAGAGGAGAAAACATTGGCAATCAAAACCAATCAAAGAATAGATTCTGATCTTCCCACGATCTATCAGATCAGGATCAAAGGCCATCTGGGCCGCGAGTGGTCAAACTGGTTTGATGGTATGGCCATCAAGTTGGAAGAGAACGGCGATACGCTTCTAACCGGCCCAATAATCGATCAGGCCGCGCTGCAAGGGTTTCTCAAAAGGATACGTGATTTGGGGATGATGCTTGTATCGGTTAACCCTGTCGAACCTGGCCAGGCAGATGTGCCAGATGTCAAATCCTAAATTGAAGTGAGTGTCTGGTTTACACCAAAATCAACCACAACTAAGGAGATAAAAAATATATGACTAAATAAAGTCACTATGGAACAAACAAAAAGACCGCAAAGGCGTAGTCGACATATTTACGCCAAAAATAATCACAAAAAGGAGTAAAAAAAATGAATACGACCAAATCAAGTCCCGATGGGACAGACAAAAAGATCGCCAAATTGGATACGAAAGTTTTACTTTCAACATTATGGATCGTGGTCATGATCAATATGCTGAAAGCGGACATACTTTCGCTGTACATCCCTGGCGCAACAGATGAAGTGGCGAGCACCGCTGCCAGCGCGGGCGCATCTATTCCCCAATTGATGCTGGGTGCCGCGATCATCGGGCAGCTCGCAATTGCCATGATCGTCCTATCTCGCGTGTTGAAGTACGTGATCAACCGCTGGGTCAATATCGTCGTTGGCATCCTCATCATAGCCTATATCTGGGGTGGCATGGCATCATATCCCCATTACATCTTCATCGCCAGCGTCGAGACCCTCTGCTTGCTGCTGATCATTGGGTTTGCGTGGAAGTGGCGCAACCCTGGAGCCTAGCCCGGCAGGTGCACCAGATGTCAATCAAGCAAACTCATCCATAATGTTCAAAAAAGGAGATAGAAAATGAAAACTATACAAAAAATTGGCGGCTTTGCTGCGCTATACCAAGCAGTCGCGTATCTGATCGGAATAGGCCTATTTCTCGTCGTTCTGAATTACCCCAGTATTACGTCTCCGGCTCAAAAAGTAGCCCTGCTCGTTGAGAAACAGATGGTTATATTTATAACTAATCTGCTAATGTACGTGTTCTTTGGTGTTTTTCTAATTGTCCTGTCGCTGGCCTTGAACGACCGCTTGAAGTCCAGCGTACCGGCTATCATGCAGGTGGCAACCGTGATTGGGATTATCTGGGCTGGCTCGTTGATTGCCAGTGGAATGGTCGCGAATGCTGGGATCGCCCCTGTCATCGCGCTTTATGCCAAAGACCCGGTCCAGGCTGCCTTGTCCTGGCAGGGAATTGAATCTGTGGCAAGTGGGCTGGGAAACGGCAATGGAGAAATCCTGGGTGGTTTATGGACACTGCTTGTCAGTCTGGCCGCGCTACGGGTTGGCGAATTTTCTAAGGGTTTGAATATTCTCGGTATGTTAGTTGGCGCGGTTGGTATCATCTCAATAATCCCGATATTGACCGAAATGATGATCGGAATCTTTGGCATGAGCCAAATGATTTGGTTCGTCTGGCTGGGGATTGTGCTGCTAAGCAATAATCCATGCAAGACAGAAAAATAACCGGATAAGTTTGTGCAACATTGCATATCAAAAGCAGTATAGATTTGCAATAAATATTGGGAAGAGGAAGGGCTGATGACCGTCCCAAAAAACCTTTCCTCCTCAGCCCCATGTAAATGCTCGTGAAAAAAAATATAGTCTTGTATTGAATGAACGGGAATTAAGACCATCAGTAGGATTATTGAATGTTGTAACATTAAAACAGGTATTTTTACCAACAAAAAAGGATAAACAATTATGAAAGCAATCGTATACACAAAATTTGGCGCGCCAGAAGTTCTTAATTTTCAAGATGTGGAAAAACCAAATCCTAAAGAAAATGAGGTGCTGATAAAAATATTTGCAACAACAGTTGTAAAAGAAGACCCGGATATGAGGGCTTCTCGTGGTTTTAACGGTTTCCTGAAACCCCGACACCCGATACTGGGACAAGAATTGGCTGGGGAAATTGAAGAGATAGGAAAAAACGGTACTCGCTTTAAGCCAGGCGATCAGGTATTTGGCATAGACATGTTTGGCGCATATGCTGAATACAAATGTATGCCTGAAAATGGGGCGCTAGCTATAAAACCGTCCAATCTGAGCTATGAAGATGCAGCCAGCATCCCGAATGGAGCGTTAACCGCGCTACCTTTTCTGAGAGATAAAGGTAAGATCCAGAGAGGGCAAAGTGTACTAATCTACGGCGCTTCCGGATCGGTTGGCACTGCTGCAGTCCAGTTGGCTAAGTACTTTGGGGCGGAAGTGACTGGGGTGTGCAGTACCACGAATTTAGAAATGGTCAAATCATTGGGAGCTGACCATGTGATTGATTACACGCTGGAGAATTTTACGGAAAACAGTAAAACATATGACATTATTTTTGATACGGTGGGAAAGCGTTCGTTTTCAGAGTGCAAAGGTTCATTGACGGCCGATGGCATCTATCTTGCCACAATTCCTACGCCAGCAATAATGCTTCAATCCTTATTTTCTACGATAAGCGGCAGAAAAAAGGTACGGTTTGCGGCTACGGGTTTGAGGTCGGCACCGGAAAAGACCAAGGATCTTGTATTCCTTACTGGATTGATTGAGGCAGGGCGGATTAAACCTGTTGTCGACCGGATTTATCCGTTGGATCAAATGGTCGAGGCTCACCGCTATGTCGAAAAGGGACACAAAAAGGGAAATGTCGTAATCACGGTTGAACATAAGAGCACATGACAACCCAGCTGTAGAAGTGAATTTGGTATAGAAGATAATATCAGAGATGAATAAAAACCACCTGAAATAATGGGTGGTTTGCTTTGCAGCGACAAACCACGAATGAATCCGAATAGACGATTATTAGTCCCCCGACTTAAGGAGAACGCCCACTGCCCCCACATGTGCCTTTTACCCGGATATGGCAGTTTGTAAAGTGCTTATAATCCTATGCTCTAATTTTATCCAGTAATTAATGACCATACTGATTAAGAATTAACTTTCAGTCTAGTTGTTATTATGTATCTTGAATCCAAGAAGTGATAATTTAGACTTTCCTTATCTTTAAATTATGGATATATAATTTATTGATAAGATCTTGAATCCTTATTGTTAATTTATCTTATTTTTTTCAAAAACAGGGAATGAATAAAAGGAAAAATTCGGTAGATAATGAAATACACAAAAAATATTCTTGTCATTTTCTTAGTTGGACTAATACCTATCTTTTTGGTTGCTTCTAGAAATTATCAGGGCAATTCTTCTTCGCCAGTATATTTTGATGATTTTGAACAATACAAAAACCAGTCTGACTTGCAAAAATCTTGGCAGGCCTGGCAGGATGGCGCAATTATAACAGTAGCTCTTGAAGAAAACTCTTATAACGGAGGCGGCCAAGCAATGCGTATCGAAATGCTAGGACCCAATCCACAAAACAAATCGATGGTTGGTTCAATATACCATTACTTGTCCTCGGTCAATCGCAATTGGACTGATGCAACCGGTTTTCGCTTCTGGATAAATAACGTATCAGATACCCCACTGCTTATTACCGTAAATTTTAAAGAGCGTTTTAATGAGTACTGGGCGGTATCTACAAACGGCTTTTTCATGCTGGAGAGCCCAGAGGATAATTATCTCCATAAAAATATTGAATATGGCAACTTGCCCATCCCAGCAAAATATAGTGGGTATGTTGTGGTACCTTTCACAAGTTTTTCCGTTCCAGACTGGAACACAGCCCGAGGAGATGAAGAGTTGGACCTTTCAGGAATTGAAACTTTTGCTTTTGGAGTAACCTTACAGGATGAATTACCTCAGGTCTTTCTCTTGGACAATGTATCCATTATTTCTAAACCGGAATATCCTTATCTGGAGATTAAGGGTACTGAAAGCATTATGGTACCTGGCTCAGGTGAGCACCGCGAACCGTTTTTCGCTTATTTTATTGAGCCCATGAGCGAGGAATTAAGGGAAGTAACGGCCGAATGGAAATTATTAAACGGAGGAGGGGAAGGAGCTTCTATTAGCCATGATGGTTGGTTGACTATATCAGCTGGGACAGAAATCGAAACTCTGCAGTTGATCGGAACGTATCATGATGACAAGATTATTTCGTCTGATAGCCATAATGTAAGGCTGATACACAATACGACTGATCAATCAGCACTTCTCGAGAACAATCAGGTTTTGGATCCATCCTCCACGCAAAAAGCAAACACTGAATATGAGCGTTTCTCAGCAAGCTTTGAATCCTGGGCAACAGAAAATCGCACGTTGTTCGTTTTGTTAAGCATCGGAAGCGTGCTACTTATCCTGGTTTTGCTATCTGCTTTCCAGAAGAAGCTCAAATAATATCTACGTGAAATGTATTTCTTACTAGTAGAAAGCGAGATTCAATGTTAGGTATGCCTCTTGACCTAATCTCCATCATGGAAAAGTTTTTGCTCTTGGCGGCAGTGCTATGTTTCATCGTGGTCTTTACAATGGTAGTGCGCCGGAAACGAAAGCGTTTAAAACATTTCATAGCTTTTGCAATTTTAATCCAGCTAGTATATATCATCTGGAGATTGATATTTACGATCCCTACTCGAAACGCAGTAGGTTTCTTCTTCGGTATCATACTTTTCATCGCTGAAATGATTGCGTTTATACAATCAACCACACACCGTTTAATGTTTATGAAAGATTACAAGACGCCCTCAAAATCGCTGAAGGAATATGATGAGCTACCAACCGTGGATATCCTTATTGCTACCTATAATGAACCGGTTGAACTCTTAAGGCAGACTGTGGCAGCCGCAGCCAGCCAACGATATCCGAAAGACAAATTCAGAGTATATATTTGCGACGATGGTTGCCGTGAAGAGGTTCATGAGCTAGCAGAAGAATATGGCGCGGTGTGGGCAGTACGAGATAAGCATGTGCATGCCAAAGCTGGGAATCTAAATAATTGCCTGAAAAACTATGCAAAGGGTGATCTCTTCCTTGTCTTGGATGCAGACATGATTACAAAAAGTATTTTTTTAGAAAAAACCGTCGGCCACTTTATCGATCCCAATGTTGCTTTAGTACAAGCGCCACAGGTGTTTTATAACCCCGATCCTTTCCAGAACAACCTGCAATTATATGATGCTATTCCAAATGAACAAGACTTCTTTATGCGTGAGGTGCTTACACGGAGATCGGCTTTCAATGCCGTTTTGAATGTGGGCACCAATGCTATCTTTCGTCGTTCTGCCATAGATGATATCGGTATGATACCAGTCGGTACAATTACTGAAGATATGGCCACGAGCATGTTGCTGCAGGCAAAAGGATACAAAACTCTGTTTATCAACGAGACACTCGCCATGGGTCTTTCTGCGGACTCCTTTTCTGATTATGTCATCCAGCGAGATCGATGGTGTCGTGGGAACATCCAGGTTCTAAAAAAATGGAATCCGCTAACTTTGCCTGGTTTGAGCTTTATGCAGCGGTTAATTTATTTCGATGGCGTGCTTTACTGGTTTTTTGGCTTGCAAAAGATCATTTACAACCTAGGGCCAATACTCTTCCTGTTGACAGGCATCCCAATTTATTACGCGGATGTATTCACCATGTTACTGTTTTTCGTGCCGACTTACTATTCTTCATCTTTAATATTCACACTTTTCAATCATAAAAATCGAACATATACTTGGGCGCACATATACGAAAGCGCGCTTGCACCTTACCTGTTCCTATCCGCATTTTCTGAATTGCTGTTCTCAAGTAAGTCAGGTTTCTCGGTGACTCCTAAAGGCGGTAAGGCTGACAAGTCTCATTATGCTTTTAAGGTTGCTTTACCCCACCTAATTCTTGCTGCTATCAGCATCATCGCATTAGGATTTGGTATCAATAAAATGCTAACTGATGTCAATTACATGATTCCGGTTTATCTGGTTAATCTGTTTTGGCTTCTTTACAATATGATGGGTATCTTCGCAGCTTTGATCGTCTGTTTTGAAAAGCAACGTGTGCGTAAGAACGAGCGCTTTACTATCCAAGAAGAAATAGTTCTAATATTGGAGAACGGAGAATTAATACCGGGTAAGCTGATTGACATCTCAATGGCAGCATGTGCAGTTGAACCGCTCATCCCAATCGAAAAACCCGACAGTCTGGTAGGCAACATGGTTAGGATAAGCTTTGATTTGTCTAAGGAGGAGGTTACCGGTGTTTTTTTCCGCAGTCGTGGGTGGGGTAAAAAACTCATTATTAATTTCTGGGAGCTATCCCATGAACAGCATACCATGCTCATAAATTTCATCTTTGACAACCAAAAAAACGGTTATGGAAAGTTTGAATCCCGTGGAAAATTGAAAACTATCTGGATAACACTAGCGAAGTTTTGGAAAACCATATCAAAAAGGAAGTAGTAAACTTGTCTGCCATCAGCCTGCGTTTAATGATAATCATTTGGATGATTATTTTAACTGCCTGTATAGACGCAAACATAGAACTTACTGGTGCCCAACCTTCACAAAAAATTGTCCCAGCTATTGGAATCAATCGAGGAATCAATCTGGGAAATTGGTTGGAAGCTCCTAATCCGGGTGAATGGGGAGTGAATATTGAACCCTGGCATTTCTTTTTAATTCGCCGGGCAGGTTTTGATACCGTGCGAATCCCAGTACGCTTTTCGGTACATGCTGACCAAGACATGCCTTATACCCTAGATCCAATTTTTATGGAAGTTGTGGATGATGCCATTCAACAGAGTCTACAAAATGAGCTAAACGTGATCCTTACTTTTCAGCATTATGAAGAAATTATGAAGGCGCCCGCTTACCATACAAAGCGATTTTTGGCGATCTGGCAGCAGCTTGCGGAACGCTATCAGGGTGCATCTGAATCTCTATATTTTGAATTACTTAATGAACCACATGACCAATTGGATGCGAGCCAGTGGAATGCGCTATTAAAAGAGGCAATAAAAACAATCCGAATTAGCAATCCGAACCGATGGATCATCGCAGGTGGTGGGGAATACAATCACGTTAATTCACTTAAGGACTTGCACCTACCAGATGATGAATTTTTGATAGCAACCTTTCACTTTTATGAGCCTTTTAATTTCACACACCAAGGTGCCTCCTGGGTGCCAGGTTCAGACCAATGGGATGAGATCCAATGGACTGGAACGGAGAAAGAAAAACAATTTATTGTGGGAATGCTGGATGAAGCATACAATTGGTCACAGGAGCAAGGAGTGCCTTTGCTGATTGGGGAATTCGGCACCATTGCTAGTGTGGATAATATATCACGTAGTTCTTGGGCATTTTTTATTTCGGATCAGGCCCAGCAACGGGGAATTCCGTGGGTTTATTGGGATTTGTGCGGTGAATTCCGAGTTTTGGATTGTAAAACTGGTGTTTGGAACCAAAAACTGCTCGAAGCCTTAATAGAATCCTATTAATTTAATGGATTGCTTTTTCGATTCCTCTCTCCTGTATTTAATATCTGCTGTCTAAATTGAATAATTTTTTCTCACAGGAAAATTCCTGCGAGCCGGTTCATATATATCCACAGTATTCGCAGCATGTTTGATCAGTCAATTCTGTTTGGTTCGCATAACTCTCACAATTAAACGGCGGTGTTGTTCCTGGGGTAACTATCCCCTAAAAATATACCAACTGGAAGTGGAATTTTCTGGCAAAATAACCGCAGTAGATTCCAGATGAAAAGAAAGCGATATTCAGAACAGCAGATCATCCAAATTCTCAAAGAAGCTGAAGCGGGGATTGCGATAGCAGAACTCAGCCGTCAACACGGGTTCAGCCAATCACCTGGCCCCCAAAACCCGATCTATTTTCAGTGACATTATCTGGAAACAAATCGGATTTCAGAAATTACTGAGTACAAAATAGATTTACCCCCCAGCAAATCAAAGAGATTTATTTGTAAACTGGGTAAACCCACGACAGGGGGCTGATGAGTCCTATGGCTTAATCAAGGCTCTACAATTCCAATAAATAAAACAAGCGTATATAATCGAATTTTCAAATAAATTGTGAATTCATGTGGCAAATGAATACTTATTCAGTTCTTTATTTATTTTAAATTGGATAATTCCATCTGCGGAAACGATGGTTGGTGATTGTTCATCTTTCGCGTAGTAATCCGGAGCAAATTGCCGACGCAAAGTATCCGGAATAACTATCTCACCTAAGTTCATACGCATCGTTTTTAGTGCATTTTGCACAGATGCTGATGTCCAATAATATCGAATGCGATCGCTATAACTATATTTTCTTTTTATCCTTTTTTGATCTTTGTCACCTTTATAATAATCCGTCCAATATCTTGGCTTGTCCGTCATCACCTTATCAACTATGTCAATTAATCCTGATCTTTCCTCTTCTCTAATCAATTCGTTTTCGATCATAGCCAACGCAAAAACCGCTTCTCTAAAGGCAAACGTTAGGGCTGGGCCAACTTTCAAAATCGCAAAATGATTGTCAACCAGGCTTTTCAGCGCGGTTTGAGTTTGATAATCAGTCGAATGCGCCTCATAAACGAGATTTTTTGATTCAATATACTTAGAAAGTTCTCGTGCTGCCGGAGGATCAAATGGTAAAACAAAATCATCACCGAATTCAACACCTGGTTGAACAACAACAGCCACAACTTTATCCCAGACCATTTCTAATCCACTTTTCACAAATGCTTTTCGGGTTGAATCGATAGTTTGTTCCACATTTTCAATAGCGGTTACTTCAACCCCATCTTCGTGTTCTTTTGCTCCACCCGGAATTGGTACTTCGGTGCCAATCACAAATCGAATCTCTTGTTCAGCAGCTGTGACAGCTATTTTTGCCAGGCGGGCAGCGCGCTGTGCGGATACTTCTACATCGAGCGGGCCTTTCCGATCATCGTCAAGGCGCATTGAACAATCCAGGTGAATTTTACGAAAACCAGCCCTTACATAATCGTGGATAAGCACTTCAGATTTCTCCATTGCAATCTTTGCTGGTTCATGTTGCCAGACGGAAGGGCCAAGATGATCGCCGCCAAGGATAAGATTGTCAGGTGGATATTGGTTTTGTGCAGCAATATCTTTTATATATTTTTTGAAATCAGCAGGGGTCATTCCTGTGTAACCGCCAAATTGGTTGACCTGATTGCAGGTTGCCTCAATTAAAAGCGGTTTTTCGTTCCGTTGGGCTGCTGTTTTTAGGACCCACGGATGAGCGGAACAAATGGATGTGATCCCTTCCGGTCTTTCAGAATGGTGTGATGCGATTAGTTGATCAAAATACATTCCGACCTTAAATTGTGTGTCGTCTCTGCAATAACATACAAGATTACCGTATCAGGGGGGGGGTTTCGGGATTCCTTTCTTTATCAAAGACATAAAGCCTGTTCATATCAAATAGCATCTGTACTCGTTCACCGACCTTAAATTTTGTCCGTTTGTCAACTCTAGCGACTAATTCATTTTCTCCAATTTTGAAATAAGCATATATTTCATCTCCCATAAGTTCCAATAAGTCGACTTTACAATCGACAGAAGTTGCAATCAAACCCGGCTTTGGGAATTCAGGATTGTATATATCTTCGGGTCGAATACCTAGAACAACTCTTCTCTCAATAAATGGAGAATACTTGTCTTCTTTTCCCTTCTGGATTTCAATCATAAAATCTTTAGAATTTATGAATAATTTTCCATCGGATTCATTTATTTTGGCGTCGAAAAAATTCATTGAA
>Ga0180434_10005240_pt1 | contig 15391 bp, 14 predicted proteins | sample SS_ome_7_FD_132453 | JGI IMG/M metagenome (GOLD analysis project Ga0180434, IMG submission 132453) | Hypersaline lake sediment archaeal communities from the Salton Sea, California, USA - SS_1_D_2 metaG | ecosystem: Environmental > Aquatic > Non-marine Saline and Alkaline > Hypersaline >...
CAGGTGCCCCCGGCTGAGTTCGCACTTCGGCGTATTCCTTCAGCTGTCGCTACGCTCCAGCCTTCGGAATACGCCGAAGTCACATAGCACATAGTGTTGAAAACTTACACGCTCCTTGGAGCGAATATGGGGAGAAGACCAAAATCAGGGGCAGGTCAACACCTCTATTATGAATTGCAAATCGGTGTCGTTTGTGATGTTTTGTACGCCAAGCGCACCGGATTTTGCGCCCCTTGCCTTTTGGGAGGCCTCAAGTGGTTTCCGTGTCACCGAGTAACGGTAACAGGTTCGAACCCTGTGGGGTGTACTATTTCAAACACCACCATCTTGCAACGCACCGTAAGTTTCGTCAAAAGAAAGTCAGGTTCTCGTTATCACCCAAGCGGCAGCGGTGGCAAACAGCGTCACCCCCTCTGTACATTTCATATCTTCCTCGCCCCGCCGTTCCTTTTGGGCCTGGTGGCAACCACCTCTTGGGAATCTTTCTACTTCCAATTTTTGACGGCAGCCCCACTTTAACATCAGTTGCCGCTTTCCAAGGATGATACTGCACGTTGTTTTTATAGATCGTGTTACATCTCGACCACAAACTGACCAGGCAACATCGCTACCCCAACACACAAGTACAACTTACCTTCTATGGGAATAAGTTGGCCAATTTCTACAGCAGGCCCATGTCTCGCCTGACGAGCCAATCACAAACGCGATCTGGTAAAAACTTGAATGTATAAAACGCTAGTCGGGTTTGAGCGCCAACAGGGTATCGGGTCTTAGGACGACGGGCACACAGGGCATGCACCACTTTTTTGACCACGTGTTTGACTGGCATTCCAGTGCGTTCGCAACGGAGTGAAACTGCTCGCATCGCTTCGAGGTCCCTTTCATATAAGTCAAAAACTTTCGATGGCCCTTTGTCAGCAAGCCTATCGGCAGCGTCTCTCGCCTTAGCCCAGATTGGTGTCACAACACTTGCTGGCTCAACCAGCGAGACCGATATATTCCAACTGCGAAGCTCAGTACGTAGCGCGTCGCTAACCGCCTCAAAAGCAAATTTCGAGGCGGCATATGCTCCTAGGTATGGCGGAGCTAGCCTTCCACTGATTGAACTCATGTTGACGATCCGACCGGCCGTAAGTCGCAACAGCGGCAAAAATGCCTGCGTAACTGAAAGCTGGCCGATAACATTCACCTCAAACTGGTGACGAATATGCTCAATCGGTAAAAGTTCCAATGGTCCCGGAACAGCGACACCGGCGTTGTTTACGAGCCCGCCCAGTCCCTCATCACCTAATTCAGCCGCGACCTGTACTTTCACCCTTTCAATAGACTCTGGATCGGTAACGTCAAGTATAACGTGCTTCAAACGTTCGGAACCTTGACGTTGTATTCTGATTCCATCCGCTTCCAACCTAACACCGGCAAACACCTGCCATCCCCTTCGGTCCATCTCCAAAGCACACGCCTCACCAATGCCCGTAGATGCTCCAGTAATCAAAACGGCAGATGCGGACCCGTTCAGTTTAGAAATCATTTTTCTATTCCTACCTCATTTGCCGTTAAACATAGTCACTAGATTTTCACCAACTTGAATCCCGCCACTCCTATAAGCCGGGCGGCATGATCGAACCCACGAACACGTATCGACACGGCGAACATTTGGCATAAAGGGCTAAAAACGTCAAAACGCTTATCAAACCATTGAAAAACGCGGGACAGCCGCGGAGTCTAATACCCCGAAATCAATATATGCGACTCTCTCGCATAGCGCAGTATACGCAAGCCGTCTGTTGCCACACCTAGTCAAACGTTCAACAATGCGATCTTGTAAAAGCAAACACGCACAACGAGACCGAGACAACTCTCATTGCTGAAAACTTTCTCGCTCCTTGAGTCTCCTATCCCACAACTCGTACTGAGGATCGCCACGACTAAACGTAAACACAGCGTCGGGCAAATCTTGACCGTCGGCACCTACCGAGTGTACTCGTACAATAATCACACTGCGCCCTCGCCGATCGGCATCCCAAGACTTAGGTTCGTCTGGAACTGTTCCCGCCATTATGAAAACCCATCAAAAGACATCTATCGTTGGCCCCAAAGTTCGTAACCGCCCCTGAAAATTCGCAACTCGGACAAACTCTCTAACAGGAACGGAGTCTATCGCAAACCCGCGTCACACCCTCTCGTCCTAAAGACAGGGCCTAAATTTATCGAGGATTCCACAGAAATTTTACGATACCGTCAGTATTGTTACGCATTTTCGGCCAAATTTCCAGATGAATTTAAAGCGAAGTCAAACAGGAAAAAAGGAGCCTATTTTCCCACCCTGGCCAATCAGGCGGCTATGAAATTTAGTCATCTAGTGGCGGTTTTCATTACGCAAAATTTCAATCCTGCCAAGCTCTTTAGTAACGCTGAACAAATTCTCCTTTTGATCACCGGCTCGGCAAATTGGCCACAGGAGACGGGCCACTCGGAATTTCTCGTAATTACCGCGTCAAACTTCTAGACTCAATCGTCACACGAAGATCAATCTGCCATTCCAAGGATCACTTCGCTTCCCGAATCGGATTTGTCCAAGATGTTTAAGTCAATCATTGCACAGTCACATCCCTTGTCTTTGCTTAAGTGACATAAAAAATCGCCTATCATCGGCTCAAAAATGTTCAAAAATTATCCAAGCATTTCAATGTGATCGGGCTCGTTGTAAAAATAATCAAAGTGTCACACTCGTTTAGAAACCTATTTGTAGCTAATCCGTGTCCAGTGAAATTGAAAATTCAAACCTGTTGCAACCGTCAGCAAAAGCACCTTTTGGTCGTCCACGCCCCTATCGAACCGTTCATAACAGACGTCCGTCCATAACAGCCTTCAAAGAAACCAAATTTCAACCACCTTTGACAGTATGGGGCAAATACCCCTATACTACAGGGCGGTCGCGTTTGTATTCGCACAGCCGGGGAAGCAACCCTGGTGGTCGAACTCGCACGCACAGTTGGTGGGGTACAGCGGAGACACCAGTAGATGAACCGATACCGTTCGCTTTGTGATGATTTTTATATCAATATGAATCTCGGCACGGAAATGGAACTTCCGACAAACCGGGAAACCGTCCTGCACTTTTTCGAGCGGGTGAAAAAAACTTACCCCACGATGCGAAATTTTTATAGTCGCGATCGTGGTGATTTTGTGCTTGAAGAAGACAAGGAGCGGGGCAGCTATCGTTGGTGCAGCATCGAAAATCGACGCATCTGCTCCGGTTTCGTCAATCCGGACTCTACCGAGGCGGCTCTAGAGCAACACAAATTGGTTCTCGACCTTGCCCCTTACATGCTGTCAGTAAGCACGATCGACTGCGAGGCGCTCGATCTGCTTTTTGGCTTCGACTTCACCTATCGCGGTAATCAGAACCAAATCATTGCCGAGGCACTCGGCATCGGACCGTCTCTCGAATGTCTGCTCGATATCCCAGGGGCAACAGTAATAAACCATGAACCGTCTTTGACAATCGCTCTGGGTGAGGGTTGCCGTTTACAGTGTCGGGTCAGCGTCGAAGCACGAACCAGCGCCTATCAAATACGCACTGGTGATTATCCTGAAGAACAAATCAGCGTATACGTGACCGGCAGGCAGTATGGGAGTCTGACTACGGACGATACGTTCACCGACGCCCTATCAAAGCTCACCCAAGTTTGCTACAATATGCTCGACGATCACGTTGTCGATAATATCTTGCATCCGTTGGCAAAAACCATCGCTTTGCAGTAGGCAGCCCTTAGCTTCACGCAGAAACGTGCCTACTGGTAGTTTGTACGAACAACCGGCAAAATCCTCATATTCAGTCCCCCCATGTGCCAAACCGAAAAAGATAAGCTAGTCTGTAAATAGTATCTTACTCGCGAGAGAAAGTTACGCTTGTCACTACTAGATGTCTTAATTTCAGTGTGGAGGCTTTTGTCACATGGAATCGAAGAAACATCTGCGTAAACGCCTTTTTATCGATCCAAGAGTGCAAGGTGCTTTAGTTATGCGCGTGATTATGTACTGGGCGTTTTGCTTGTTGACTATCACGATTATGCTACTATGCTGGCGGATATTTACGGGAACATCCCGAATTTTCTACACACACTTCGAGGCAATGTGGTTCCACTTTGGCCCGGCACTAATTGCGTCCTTCTTGCTCCTACCACTGGTCGTAGTGGACGTTATTCGCCTGAGCAACCGTTTTGCCGGCCCCCTGTTGCGTCTGCGCCGATCGATGCGAGAACTCGCCAACGGTGAACACGTCGAACCAATATATTTCCGCAGTGACGACTTTTGGCAAGAGCTGGCAGATGAATTTAACTCAATTGCTGTCAGAGTTCAGGACAAACGCTATTCACACGAAGCGTCCCGAGAAGATGTCGAATCACAGTTGGAACTTGAGGAAGTTGCTTCATAATAAGATGGCTTAGCGCTGCGGAGCTTTCAGTACGTGCCGATAAACTTCGGCCACACCGACAGCCATAGCCCGATCAGAAAACAGATCGGCCTGTCGCTGAATTGCGTTTTTGCGAAGAGTCTCCCAATCAGCATCTCCGTCCATAACACGAGCGATGGCCCAGGCCAAATCATCTGGATTACCTGGCCCTACAACCAAACCATCCAAACCGTCGCGAATTGCCTCGGGGATTCCCTCTACACGGGTAGTAACGACCGGAACCCCAACCGACATCGCCTCCAGAACCACCATCGGAAGCCCCTCACCAAACAAGCTTGGCAGGACGAACAGGTCCATATGAGTTAGATCTGCAACCACATCTTGCGAAAAACCAACCCACTCGACAATGTCGCCTACACCAATATCATCAACCAGTCGCTTCACCTTAAACTCATATTCAGGTGTTTCGAATTTGCCAACCAAGCGTAGTCTCACAGATCGTCCTTGTAAATTCAACTTTGCCAATGCTCTGAGCAACACCTCGACTCCCTTTCTCGGTCGGAAAAGGGCTACCATCCCCAGCATCCATTCGACTTGTTTAGTCAACCTCAGTGGCCGCGGCTTTGCAACCGGCACACCATTGTGAACAACAAATATTTTTTTCTCGTCCACGCGTGTTTGGCAAATGTGTCGAGCCATGCTTTCCGAGACCGCTATCAGGGCGGTCGCCTGAACCATTGAAGCCCTTTCGATTATCGCGTTTACCCAATTCTGGGCCGGTCGGGTTGAGTCTCGCAACGTCGGACTGTGAACATGGTAAACCAACGGCACTCCAGTCAAGGCCGAAGCAACCCCTCCCAACATTGCCGCACGTGGCGTATGAGCGTGCAAAATATGGTATTTCTTGTTGCGCACGAGCTGCACTAAACGGCCAATAGGCCGCAAATCGAAACGACTTTGCATTGGGATCTCGTACAACGGTACGTTGAGCGTTTTTCGAAATCGGGGAAACTTGTCAGGTTTCAAACACGCAAAGCCAACTTCAAAGCCACAAGTTGGCAAAAGTGCCGCTAATAGATCTTGAACTCGTTCGGTCCCTGCATAATGCTCCCCGTTGACAACGTGCAACACCCGAGTCGAAGCTTGACCACCAGGATCAGATCGTCCATCGCTCGAAGCGTGATTACAGGCGTCCACTACTGCCATCAAATCGACTCCGTCGGCCAACTCGCCGGTCGCTATAAGCCCCGGAAAAAATAGAGCACGCCCACAAAATGGGACGTGCTCCCATGAATTATTCCGCAAACGCTGCTCGTTTACGTGTATTTTTCACTCACAAATTTACTGTGTACTGGCCGCCATGCCTGAGCCACGGTTAACCGCAAGAGCAAGCATTACAGTGGCCCATCCACTGAATATGAAGTTAATCCCCACTAGCAATCCAAGCACCCAAAAAGCGTCTCCCGGTAGCGCGGCCCAGATAATTGCAGCCAGAGCTAGAGAAACAAGGCCACTGAACAGAACCCACCCCCAACTCTTCGATAACTTCTTCATTTGGATCGACAAAACGATTTTGCAGATACCTTCTATTGCAAAGTAGGCCGCCAACACGATCGTAAGCGTCAGCATCCCCGCAAGAGGGTTCGACAGCAACAACACACCAACGATGCCGTAGAGCACGGCCGTAATAATCCCAATAGTAAAACCACTCCACCGCGGCACTGTAAAGGCGTGAACAGCCTGCACAATAGCACCGATCAACAAAAGCCATCCAAGCATTATGGTAACTCCAAGCGATGTTAAGCCTGGCAGTGCAATTGCAATTGCACCCAACACGATCAAGGCAACACCAAGTGCTAGAAACCACCCCCATCTGTCTCGAATGACATCGCTACAGCAACCACACTCTTGTGAAGCTTTGTTTTCCAAATCGTTTGCCATTTTCAGATTCTCCTAACAGAGTCAAAACCACATTACCTTCGTAAAGATAAATTGCGACGAGCAATGTATAGAACGAACGCACTGAAAGCATGCCAAAGCAAATAGCTCTACGCGTTAGGAAACTCTAAGACACTATTGAAACCTAGTCAAACTGCGGTATATCTACACTCTCGATTGTTGCACCCTACACACACAGCTGCCCATATTAAATGGGCAGCAACCCAGCGCCTTAACGACAGCCGGGCCAGAGAATCGTCGTAGTCGATAAAATCAGAGCTTTAGTCTTGAATAGACAGCGCGGCCGTGGGACAAGACTCTACGCACCTTTTTGCGGTAATTGTGAGCGACTCCTCAAGTGGTTTACCGAAAGGCACAGTAACTCGAATGTCAAAGCCACGCCCAACAAACGCCATCCCCAAAGCTTCACCTGCCTCGGCAGCAATTTCAACACACAAACCACAGTAAATGCACTTGCCGGGCTCAAAAACAAGCCGGCCATTCCAAGTTGCAATTTGAAACTCACGCCGTTTAGATAGACATCTGCTCACGTTGGCATTGTACTGGACCGCATATCGTCTTAGCTTACAATCTCTCAATCCGCGACAATCACAACGCAAACACTTTCCTGCGCCAAAGTCGGCCTCACTTTCGGTCGCCTGACCTGCAAGTTGCAACAACTCGCTGTGAGTCATAGGGCCAATCTTCGTCGAGAAAGGTCTCTTCTCGCCCGCAAAATCCTCCTCATTGGTTAGAAAACTATGAATCGACTCCGCAACGAACTTTCCGTCGGCCACACTCCTGACAATAGCCCCTGTTCGACGGATCGCGTTCCCGGCCGCAAAAACCCCAGGTTTGTTCGTTCGAAATGTTTTTAGATCAACCTTTATTCCTCGCTCTCCAACCTCCAGTCCCCAGGCCAATACATCAGCTGAACCAGATGCAAGCAGAACCACTTCTGCTCCTTTCAATAATTCAGCGTAACTCCCCACCCGGGTTTTCAACACAAACGCCACCCCAAGACATCCAATCGTCGTGACCTCCGAGTCTAAGACTACCTCCGAGAGCCGACCACTGCTTACGAAATCTCGTAAGCGACCACCTACCTTATCTTGAAAATCAAACACAACCACGCCATGACCATGTTGTGCGAGATAGTATGCAGCAGCAAGTCCGGTCGGCCCGGCACCAACGATCGCCACTCGCTTTCCTGAGTCTGGTTTACAGTCGGGCGAATATGGCGAGGCGGAAGCCAAATCCTTATCGGCTACTAGTCTTTTTAATCGGCAGATTTCCACTGCCGCGTCGAGGTCCTTGCGCCTGCAAACTTTTTCACATGGCGCAGAACAGACACGTCCGAGGACCGCCGGAAGGGCAATGTCCTTTTTTACAGTTGCTATCGCAGCGCCAAAGTCACCGGTTCTGATCTCTCGCAGCATCCGGGGGATGTCCATCATTGTCGGGCAACCAAACTGGCAGGGAGCTATACAATCTCCTACATGTTCACTTAACAACAATTCCAACGAAGTTTGTCTAGCATCGCGAACGGCATCTGTATCGGACTCAACGACCATCCCATCAACAACCTCAGTCGCACAGGATGGCACGAGGCGGGCGGTCGCAACGTCCTTAACAACACATACCAAACAAGATGCGGATGGTTTGCACTCCTTGAGAAAGCAGAGCGATGGAATTTCGATGCCCAACCGTTCTGCCGCATCGAGGATTGTAGCTCCCCGGGGCATATCAATCTGACGATTGTCTATTGTAATTCTTAGCATGATTGAAGTGTTGCTCTGTCTAGCATATCATTCCACGACCACCGCACCCTCAGGACAAACTGTCAAACACGTTCCACACCTCGTACACCTACACGAATCTATTGAGTGTTCTTCGTAGGGCCGCATCGCAATGGCTCCCACAGGACAATGCTGTGCGCACAACGTGCAACCGATACATTTGTTGGTCACTCGATAAGTAATCAAGTCTCTGCATTTTCCGGCTGGGCATCGGCCGTCCAAGTGAGCTTCGTATTCATGGCGAAAGTACTTTAAGGTCGATAAAACCGAGTTGGGCGCGGTCCGTCCGAGCCCACAAACACTCCCAGCGGCAACCGTTACTGCCAATCGCTCCAATTCACCCAAGTCGCAACCTTTTCCCTCACCGGTGCATATGCGATCAAGAATGTCAAGCATACGGCGAGTTCCGACACGACACAAAGTACACTTTCCACAGGACTGGTCTTGTGTGAAGCGTAAAAAATATTTCGCGATGTCTACCATACAATCCGACTCATCAAGTACAACAAGTCCACCGGACCCCATGATAGCTCCGACGCCCTTCAACGCTTCATAATCGACCGGTGTGTCGGCCATCTTTGCCGGCACACATCCACCGGACGGTCCGCCAACTTGAACTGCCTTGAACGTCTTCCCGCCGCTAATCCCACCGCCTATCTCGTGAACAATCCGCGACAGCGACACGCCCATCGGCACCTCAATCAGGCCCCCACGCCGCACCTTCCCTGCAAGTGCAAAAACCTTTGTTCCCTTGCTTTTCCCAGTCCCGAGATTGGCAAACGCCTCTGCCCCATTCCTGATGATCCAAGGTACCATCGCAAAAGACTCAACATTGTTGACCAGGGTTGGCCTCCCCCAGAGCCCCCTTTCGGCTGGAAATGGCGGACGTAGCCGAGGCATCCCACGACCACCTTCCAGCGATGCCAACATCGCCGTCTCCTCGCCACAAATAAACGCTCCGGCCCCCTCTTTGACCGACAGACTAAATCCATCCAACAAGCCCCGCTGACGGCATTTCTGCAAAGCCGCTTCAACTTTTCGCACTGCCAGTGAATACTCGGCACGAATGTATAAAAATCCCTCATCGGCCCCAACAGCACGAGCAGCTATTGCCATTCCTTCTATAACGCGAAATGGGAACGATTCTAGGATCATTCGATCCATGAACGCTCCTGGATCGCCCTCGTCACCATTACAGATGACATATTTCTTCTGTCCTGGAGCGCAACAAACCTTCGCCCATTTAGCTCCTGTCGGGAATCCAGCACCGCCGCGACCTCGAAGCCGGCTGAGTTCTATCTCGCTTATAATCTGTGGCGACGACAATTCATTACAACAGCGATCCAGTGCAACAAACCCATCGTGCCTTTGATACTCATCTATGTCAGTTGGATCTATCTGCCCACAATCTTCGGTTGCGATCCGCTTTTGGCATTCTAGAAACGCACACACCGAATCATCTCGTGAGTCAATAGACCTCTCAATGCCCGGCTTTCCAAATTCGTCAGTCAGAAATCGATCCAACAAACTTGATGCAAAACGAGTGATTCTTCGTCTCAAACCCTTTGGTCGAAATTTTTCGAGAACGATTGAGCTTACATCTGAAACTTGGACCTTTGAATACAGGCCTTTATCACCATTGGGCGAAACAAGTTCCAAGAGCGGCGTCTGGTGGCACATACCAACGCATCCGACCGGTTTTACATGAGCCGAAACAGAGTTTTCATAAAGCACCCTTTCGATCTCGCCACGTACATCCCCACCCCCCTGGGCAACGCAACACGACCCAAGCCCAATACGGATCTCCCCAAGCGGCTGACCCGATGACGAAATGACCCTCCTTTTGGCTTCTTCAGATCTGTTTTTTTCATTGGCCAAAAAACCTTCAATAGCCTCAGCCACTGCCGCAGGCGTAAGCCGGCCGTACGTGACGTCATCGATTTGCACCACCGGGGCCAGCGTGCAACAACCCAAACACGCCACCTTCTGGACAGTAAACACGCGATTGCGATCCGTATCCTCACCTTCAGCAATTCCAAGCTGTCGCACAATTGCACGATGAACAGTCTCAGATCCCTTAACATGACACGCCGTCCCATGGCATACTCTAATTACGTGTTTTCCGAGCGGCCGGTGTCGAAACTGTGTGTAGAAAGTCGATACCCCTACGATCGCTGCCGGAGTGATCCGAGTAAGTTCACAAACCCTCTCCAGAGCCTCCGGCGGCAGATATTTGTAGTGCGACTGAATCGCCTGTAGCGTTGCAATCAGCGTCTCAGGTCGGCCACCAAGGCGCTGGACGATCTTTTCAACCGGTCTGAGGTCAACTTGATCCATCGCGTACTCTTCTATCAGTTCTTATCAACTATGCAGAACAAGTGCTTTTCTCCTCTTATGTACAGTCGACCGTCGAGTATTGCTGGACTCGTAACACACGGCTCACCAAGATCAGTTTCCGAAACCAGCTTGCATCCGCTTCTGGACGGCTCAACAACGAACCCCCTGCCATCGTCTGCGAAAAGGTAAATGTTTTTGCCTGCTAAACTGGGCGATGAGGTGAAGCTCGCATCAAAATCCTCTTCCCACAAAAGCTCACCTGTTTTGACATCGTAACATGTCAAAGTACCATATGAGGCTAAAAGAAAGACAAAATCCTCAGCCGCCAGAGGACTAGCCACGTCAGGCAGCCCATCCTCAGCCTGCCACTTTATGCGTGTCTTGGTGACATCCCCCTGCCCGCCTGCATCTATGGCCGACAAACACGGAAACTCGTTGGCCACAAAGACCGTTCCACCAGCAAAAGTCGGCGAAGGCCCAACGTCCTGCCTGAGACACTTCGCCCGCCATATTTCATTTCCGTCAAGCGGGTCGTACGAGATAACCCAAGGATCAGCCGCCGTCACAACCTGATCCCTGCCCTCATTTTCAATTACGATTGGCGAGGGCCAAGAATTCGGCACCCCTCGCTTTACTTCCCATATAACTTCGCCGGTCGTCAACTCAATTGCCAAAAGTCTCGACTTCCCCTCAACTTTTGTTCCCTGATCAAATTGAACTATTAGAAAGTTCTCGTGGATGGCCAATGAGGAAGCAAAACCATAGATGCTATCCGGAATACCAAGGCTAACCGCCCAAACTGTCTCACCTCTAAAATCTATTGCAACTATGTCACCGTTAGCAAATATGGCAAACACGCGTCGCCCGTCGGTCACGGCTGTCGGAGCGGCATACCCTGTGTCTTCGCTTACCTTGGGAACCTTCGCTCTACTCTCCGGCGTTCCCGGCACGCCCTTTCTCCAAACAAGCTCACCAGTGTCGGCATCGAACGCATACACTTCTCGCTCTTGTCCAATAGCACCTGTAAGAAACACCATTTTGCCCCAAACAACAGGTGAATTTTTTCCTGGCAACGGCACAACCGCCTTCCACAAGAGCCCTCTGCCCGCCTTCACATCCCAGACTGTCGGAACGTTTGCCACGGCCGACACGCCAGCCCCATGTGGACCTCGAAACCTGTGCCAGTTATTCTGAATAGATTCGCTCGTCAAAAGGCTTGGCTCCGTGTCAGCAACACCGATCGAAGCAGATGTCGATGTATCCAGCTCAGAATCGCACTGCCCTTCGGTAAAGATCACCTTGTCCAACACCAAAGCCCCTGCCACCAATGACATCGCCAATACAACGACCGCCCTACGACCTAACTGGCCAGTACGAGCGTCCAAGTCTTTCGGGGTCTCTGCCTCTCCCGGCATCGGCAGATGTCGCTTAATATTCGACACCGATTTCATAGCAAAAACAAAAATCAAAACTCCTGCCAGCAGTAAATACGAGCCGACCTGCAAACGGCGCCGATGTTGGAAGTAGCGGCTTCGCAACCCGAGATCAACCTGTCTAATATACCCCTTAAGCTCTTGGTTCTGAGGCTGTTTTGCCAACAGTTCCTTCATTGCGACATACCCGGGAGCATCCAGGGGATTACTGATTCTGCTGTATGCGTAATCGCCAAGCAGACTAGCTCCGACTAACACCGAGAATACGGCTGCAACAACCGCAACGCGAACGGCAATTCTGTACCGGACGTCAACTATCTCTATGTTGCCATCTTTCTTTGACGCCATATCTTCATCTCTTGTCGTTCAGCAGTTTGTCATCTCGTTCTATAACGTCCGACTTGCGGTCGTTGGGACAATACCAAAAACACCGACCACATGCGACACACGTTGCAGGATTCGTCTGCCAATGTTGCCGACGTCTGCGGATGGACAGGTGTATCAACTTTGCCCCGACAACAAATCCTACCCAGCCACCAAGCCAACCTCCCAAAAAGGAAAACTTTTCACGACTCTTGGTTGCATCGACATAAAGACTCTCAGCTGACTGTTCGCCTCGTCGAAATGCATCACTTTCGTCGGCAGTTCCTTCGACAGTCCCAGCACTTTCTAACTGAATTCTCTTCGCCAACTGCACAGTCGGATCAACCAACGACATAGGTCGTCCGAGCTGGTTACCAACAACCGCGCCCAAGGCTATAAGAATCGGCAAAAAAAGAATCAGCACCGCCAGCCTACGTCTAGCATTTGGTCGTTCTGTGTGCGAAAGCTTAACAGTGGGTGGATGCAGAGCACCGTACGGGCAGGCATTCTCACACAATCGACATTGGATGCACTCTTCTTTAGTAACCTCGGTCTTCCATTTTGCAACCTTGCTCAATAACCCCAATATGGCGCCATAAGGACACACATACCGACAATAGGGACGTCCGACAAACGCGGCAAGAAGCAACACACCAGCCCCCAGAACCAACATTTCAAAAGTTCCAGAAATGCGAAATATCGCCACAAACGGATCGTACCGGCAAATCACAAACGCCGTGCCGGTAGCCGCAAAAAGGATTGCAGCCCCGAGATATACATAAGGTATGAGCCCTAAAGCGTGTTCCAGCCAGCCGGGAACCCGAACCGGACGAAAAACAACTATCTCCTGAATTGCTCCGAGAGGGCAAACCGATCCGCAAAAAGTACGCCCAAAAAAAAGCGCAAATACCAGGGGCAACATAAAAACAGCAACTATCCACATTGGAATCGGATACGTTGGATCTGCCAGGGCCAACGTAACATTTTGGATCGCGCCAATAGAACATACACAGCCATGCTGCCAGAAACCAAACCAGAACAACGACGCTACAGCCAAAACAAATAGTCCGACCCTCCAACGCCGAAATATAGCTAAGTACGACGCTAACGACAAAGCGACAAGCAGCGTCGCAACTACGCCATACTCAACCAAAAAGGAGCGTGGCAACGTTATCTGCGTGGCAGGCAGTTCGTAATTCGTGAAGTCTGGTGGCGGAAATCGCTCTACCGCCAGTGCCACACTGGACGCCAGCAGCAAAACCAACTCAGATATACAGGTCTCTCGCAAAAAATTTACCATTCTTTGATAGCAACCCCTTTGAATATATAGGGCTCTTCTCCCGAGACACGACGGAATGCACGCGACGGACACTGGACCGCAATTGCACATTCGTTGCAATTCAAACAAATGTCCTGTGAGACCTGCAAATAAAGCGAACCGTTTCCGAACGTAGAACACCCCTCAACACACTTTCCACACCCAATACACAATTCGTGGTTGATTTTATACTCATAATACGGCTCTTCGACAAACTGTCTTGAAATGGCCCCAGTCGGACAGAGCTGATTCTCCGCTCCCGAATTAAGATCGTTCGGTTCCGGCTCGAAATATCCGGTACACAGCTCACAGTAACCACACATTTGGAAATTGTGGAAACACTTAACTGCCGACTCATCCAGCACACAACTCGTCACACATTTACCACACGCAATGCAGACGTTAGGATCGATCTGCCAAACCATGTTGCCAAGATCACCCTTTCTGACCGCAACAAGCCCGGCTCCACCAACCAACCCACAAGCCCCGACTATCCGAAGCCCATCGCGCATGAACTTTCGTCGATTGACAGTTTTATGATCCCGACTTGCCATATCAATCACCGACCGCTTTCATTTCTGAACAATACGGCCTTCGGGTGTCGGCAATCGGCCATAGCTGAACACCGTCGGCATGGCGTAGCGATCCAACACTGCCTTCGGTTGAAAGATCGCACCAGAAACAAGGTCGATACTAACCCTATCACGCAAAGCGTTCCCTCCCTGACGACATCCCGCAACCACTGCCGTCGCTCCTGAAGTCGTTTTTCGTCAGTCTGCATATCATCCCTTTTTTTTCTTTACAAATACCGTGACTTTCTTAGATCCCGGATCTAGCACCAAGATCCGGTCAAGTCGATCAACAGCAACATCGAATACGGACTGTTTTTGAGATTTTGGCTCTTCTCTCGACTGAATCGTTTCGACCAATGTTTTGGTATCTGCGACAACAGACCGAAATCGTCCATCGGCATCGTACACCTTTATACGAGGAATCCCCTTTTCTACTGTCACGAAGCCGTCGGACAAACTCGAAATATTCACCGGGTTACAACATCCACAAAACCCTTCGATCGCAAGCGAAGGCCTTCCCCAAGACGAGACCACGCACCCTGATTTAGTGAAAACCTCGACCCGATGTCTGCCCGAGTTGGCCACCCTAAGTAGGCCGTCAGGCCCAATGGCTAGATCAAAAAACGGACTCGGCACCACAAACAAGGTCTGCAAGTTCTCGCGTGCCCCCCCTTTTTCGCCAATTTTACCAATTAATTTGCCAGTAAAATCATAATGCCATACAAATTTGTTGCCCGCGTCTGCAAGAAACAGATCGTTTCCATCGAGAGCTATAGCCGTTAACAACGTCCGGTCACCAGGAACATCCCACAGGCTAAGCCTGGCCCCTTTTCGATCAAAAACACCAACCCGCGATCTGAACCCGACAAAAATCGCTCCGTCTTCGGCAACATCGACACACAGTGGGCGCTCACTCACACCAATATTGGCAACCATCCGACCATCAGGATCTAGTACAACCACATTTAAATCGCCAACTACATACAACAGGTCGTCACTCCCAACGGCTATTGCGCGAGGCTCTTTTAATTGAGCGTCGACTGTTGCGACCGGCTCGTAACCGATCAATTTGGGATCAACCTGCTTGTATTCTTCGATGTCATATCCGAAGCGATTAGCCGTGCCGGTTTCATTTTGATGCACCAAAGCAAACGTGCCAACAACTCCAAGTAAGACCATTGCCACCACTAGTCCGATCGCAATCTCAGACG
>Ga0180434_10005241_pt1 | contig 15389 bp, 12 predicted proteins | sample SS_ome_7_FD_132453 | JGI IMG/M metagenome (GOLD analysis project Ga0180434, IMG submission 132453) | Hypersaline lake sediment archaeal communities from the Salton Sea, California, USA - SS_1_D_2 metaG | ecosystem: Environmental > Aquatic > Non-marine Saline and Alkaline > Hypersaline >...
ACAAAGCAGATGCAGTGAGATCGGCTTGCCTTAATGGTAAAAAAATGGCGATTAAAATAAAAGTAAAAACAAACAAAAATATTTCAGCAGTTATTTTTTTTAAAAGCATGTATATCCTTGAAATCAAAACAAAAAAATTCTCGTCGCCATTTTTTTATGAATAGTTCAGGTTAACTGTTCGCTCCATGATTTTTATATATTCGGTCATGGATTTTTCTTTGTTCAAGAAAGCCGCCTTATGAAAACAAGAATCCCTCATTTCTTCAATCCGGACTTTTTTCTGACTGAATTTCTCAACGCACCGGGTCAGTTCTCTGTCATCCCTGTATGGAAAGAGAAATCCAGTTCTCCCCGGGTCAATATGTTCTTTTATGCTTCCCAGATCCGTGGCAATAACAGGAAGCCCATAACTGTAAGCCTCCACAAGGATTACCGGGGAGACCTCAAAGCACTCAGAGGGAAAAACAAGTACGTCAGAAGCCAACAAAACCTTTTTCTTCCTCTCCTCAGTAATAAATCCCATATATTTGATCCGCTTATCTTTTTGTGCGGACCTGATGATAGTTCGCTCCAGCTCCCCTCTCCCGGCAATCAGCAGAGTGACATGCTTTTCTGATACCCTTGTAAAGGCCTTTAACAGGGTTTTGATTCCTTTATGCGGGCCGAGCCGGCCTATATATAAAAACACGGTCCCGGGTTTACCTCTCGATCGCACCTTGTTTTTCTGTTCCTGGTTTTTTCTTATTTCTTCCACATCCGGATAAATGGGATTAGGGATTACCGGACCTGTTCTCAGAAAATCCCTTTTATAACAGTTCCTGGCAAAATAAGAGGGAAAAATAAAACGGACTTTTCGAGTGATAAAAAGCTTATTCCAGGAAGACCAGAGCCGGCACCAAAAACAAAGCCTCCAGCACAACTGTGCTTTTTTACTGAGTAAAATAGAATTCTTACACAGAGGGAAATAATCATGGGCTGTGAAAAAAACCGGGACTCTCTGGCTTAGCGCTGCGGAAAAAACCGATACGGAAAGAGAATAAAAATTATGAATATGGATGACATCAGGCTTCTCGTTCCGGAGTATCTTCCTTATCCGCCAAAAAACAAAAGGATTCCACAAATTGATAAGCCACCATATGGATTTACTGAACCGAATGCGTTTTATCCCCGGAGGATAATTAAAATATATGTTTTTCGGTAAAAACCGATATATTTTTAAATTCGGAAGGGGATTCTCTGTCCGGATTTTTTTGTGTTTTCCTGAGGTTATCAAAACGACTTCCTGTTTTTTCGCAGCCAGGTTTCTGGCTGTGATTTCCGTGACTCTTTCTGCCCCCCCTATAGAATATGGTTTGATGAAGTTATTGATAATGATAATTTTCATCTTTATTTATTCAATAAAGCCTATCTCCTGAAACATCGACCGTTCTCTTTGTCTTAATCGATTCATTATTTTTTCCAAAGGAAAACGGAAACACACCGCCATGACTCCAGCAAGACAAAACAACCTGGCCATAAAAACATCCGGAGAGAAACTGTTCTGCAGCCCTTCTGAAAAAAAACCCTTGGAAAAGGAAACAAAGGACTTCAGGCGCTGACCGAGAGAAAGATGATATCTGGCCTCAATACACCGGGCTATTATCATTTCTTTGGTCCAAGACCGCTTCATTTTATATTTGAGTTTTTTTTTATGAGATGCCCCATCCTTCCGAGGTGCATATGTTTTTTCATTCTGAAAAAAGTATGTGTAGGAAATATTCCTTTCTTTTTTCGTTGTCTCAACGACCCTGACTAAACTCTGAGAATTCAGGTGCTTCCGGTAGTATCCGAGGATTTGCTTTGAGCCATAAAAAGGGCCTTCTAAGGATAAGGCCAGCCAAGTGGGATGATCTACAACAGCCACTTCCAAAGGTTGACGGAATTTCCCTATTTTTATCAGGGCTTCTCTATTTGCCATAACGGTCACAGAGGGGATAAAACAGGGTTTTAAAAGCAGGGGCTCAAAAACAGAACCGCAGTAATCCTGGAAAAACCGGCGGAAACAAGGTTTGAGCCCGGATTGATCTCTTGTAATGGTCCGTCCGCTGGCTGTTACCACCGTACACTGTCCGAAAGTGCCGACGATTTTTCTGTTTATAAACATCTTCAGTTGCTTTTCTATTTTATCGGCCGGCCAGTAATCATCGCCTTCCAGTACCGAAATATACTTTCCGCTGGAAAAATCAAGGGCCTGGTTGTAAGACTCTGCCAGGCGGTACATCCCCCAATTATGGCTGTGCCTGATCATACGGATCCTTTTGTCTTTTCCGGCATATTTCTCAATAATATAAGCTGTATTATCGGTTGAAGCATCATCGACGACGATCATCTCCCAATGGGGATAGGTCTGGCCCAGCACTGATTCAACACACTGTTCGATGTATTTTTCATGGTTATATGTTGGGGTGATAAGAGAAACCAGTATGTTCTTATTCATTTCAGTATCTTTAATCAGTCATGCTGCATTGGGCCTGTTGTGATCATCCTTTTCTTGTCCGTACAGAGTGTTCATCATTTCATCAATGGTAGCTATGACTTCAGCTGATGTTATGGCCTCAAGACAAAAGGGCTTACGGCATCTAGGCCAGGAACCCATATACGGTTTTGAGCAGGGAGAGCACTGCATTTGATCTCCCTTATACAAGGAATAACTGCTGTGGCTCAGGGCACCATATCTGACCGGTGTTTCCGGACCAAAGAGAGCGATAAGAGGTTTGCCCTGGGCAGAAGCAATATGCATAGGGCCTCCGTCATTGGACAAGAAAATATCAAAATGATCCATCACGGCAAAAAGCTGTGGCAATGAAAACAGTCCGGCAGCATTTACGAACCGGCTCGTTTCTTTCTTCAAAAGGGGGATGATTCTATTGATCGTTGACTTTTCTTTTTTGACTCCAATGGCCACGACATGAAAATCATTTGCCAGCAGATAGTCAATCACCTCAGCCCAGCTTTTGAATGGCCATCTTTTGGCCTTAACAGGACTGCTTAAATGGACTCCGGCGACTCTTTTACCCGCTAACCGGTGACTCGAAATGAACTTTTTTACATGAGAACGGTCTTTTGGTAAAGACACCAATCTCTCCAAATCCAAGTCAGCTGGTTCTTTTATCTGCAGCGGGCGAACCAGATCAAAGTAACTTTTTATAATATGCTGATGGTTATTAAATGGTATCAAGTGCGTGTACATCCGGTTCTTGGCTTTTTTTTGCATGTTGTCATTTCTAAAACCGATCCGAATCCCTGCTCTAGAAAGATAATTCAGTAAGGTCGAATAATTGGCTGACTGTGTTAAATCCACACATGCATCCACATGTTCTTTTCTAATCCTCCTCAAAACGGAAAAAGCCTTTATGGAGTCTGATATCTTTTCAACATCAAAACTGAATATTTTGTCTATATAGGGCTGGTTTCTGACTATAGGGATATTTTTCGTACCCCCCAACAATATAACCCTTTTCCCATTTTGATGGATGGCCTTTATCATAGGCAGTGCCAGAACAAGGTCACCAATGCCTCTCAGTTTTGTCACCATCACGGTCTCAACACTGCGGGGAACAGGCCTTTTTCTTATTTTTGTCATCAATGAAAAGAAAAAACAGATGAACCGGCCTATTTGGGTGTCAAGAACCACCAGAATATTAAATTTCATAGCAAAGTTATGGCCATTAAATCAGATATGAATCGTGTTATCGCAAGGCTTATTGAGGATTATTATATTTCTTCCCCCCGAACAATGTCAAAAAAGAAAAGACCCCCTTGGATCATTCTTCGAGGATATATTCCTTGAAATGGAACACCACACAGGCCAGACCTAAAAAAACAGCTGTGATCAAAATGAGCATGATAACCGCCAGAAACGGTGGGGTCTGTTCAAGCCTGAAAAGAAGAAAGGAAAACTTTCCCGACGCGGGAGAAGGAATCAAAGACTTAAGGTAGTGAACTATGGCAAAACGCTGGGTGGAACCTGGAAAATACTGAATGACATTCTCCCATCCGAAGCTGAAAATCAGGCCGAACATGATAGACCTTTTAATAAAAGTACCTATGAAAGTGAATAAAGACGTGTAACAAACAAGTCCCAGCACGAGCACAGCTGTATCCCTGAAAAGAATTTTATACAGGGATAGATCCCCCAGTTGATTGAAATTCAGGATGAAAAAACACAAAAAGACCCCTACCACTGTCATGGCAGTAATAAGAAGAGTGTAGGCGGCGTACTTCCCAAGAATGAACGAAGCTTTTGAAACAGGCCTAGTGGTTAAGTAAGGAAGAGTCTTGCCTTCCAGTTCTTCAGAACACACAGAGGTCCCAAAGAAAAGAGCCAGAATCAATATAATAAACTGAAGATAAAAGGTCATGATAAAATTAGAAAAAATATATATCCCGGTTAAAGAGGTCCGGGAAGCAAAGACCTGCCCAAACTTGACTATAAGAGCCATAGCCACCGGAATGAAACTAAGAACATAGAACACTTTCGTCTTTTTAGATTTACGTCCCAACAAAAAGAAGAAGGAGAACACATTCCCAAAGGATGACAAAAAGGACCAGTCTTTTTCTGTGTTATTTTTCTTCATGTTAGTCTCCGATCAAGTAATCAAACACAGCTTGAAGATTGTCATCAGGAGAAGTGATCTCCTTGACATCAGTTTTTTCTTCTATGAAAATTTTGGACAAGTGGCTGAAAAATTCATCCCGGTTGTTTGTCTTTACCACAAACGTATCTTTTTCAGAAGAGAAATCAATATTCAGAATAAAATCTTCTTTTATGAATCTGGAAGCGACTTTCCTCGGATCGCTGCATTTAACCGATATCATATGAGGGTGTGTATCAATGAGGTCCCGTATATAATGGATATCACCCTGAGCAAATATCTTACCCTGATGGATAAGGATGATATCATTTGTCATGGCTTCGATTTCAGGCAGCACATGACTGGAAACAAGAACGGTCTTTCCTTCATCTCGTAAAGACTTTATCAGGCGTATGAGTTTCCTCCGGCCAAGGGGATCGAGCCCGTTTAATGGCTCATCCAGTATTAAAATCTCCGGGTCATGTGCAATAGCCTGAGCAAACTTTAATCTCTGCCTCATGCCCCTGCTGTATGTTTTAATCCTCCGGTCTTTATTTTTTTCAAGATCAACGATCTCAAGTGCTTTCCGGGCTTTTTTATCTCTTTCCGATGAGGACAAATCATGCAGTTTTAACAGTCCGGTTACAAACTCCCATCCGGTCATCTCTTCATAAAAGGAATCTGATTCCTGACAAAATCCGATCTTAGAGAAAAGCCTGTGATTGTTTCTGACTATCTGCCCGTTGATTCTGACAGAGCCGATATTGGCTTTTATTTGACCTGTAATCAGTTTCAAAAATGTCGACTTCCCTGCTCCGTTCGGCCCCAATAATCCGGTTATTCCGGCCTCGATATCCAATGTGACATCACTCAACCCAAGTATGTTTCCATACCATTTGGAAAGCTTCTCGGTTTTTATCACGGCTTTCATTGAGCTACCTCGACTCCCCTGACTTTTTTATTTAAAACAAAGGAAGCCAGCACACATATGGACAGAAGCACCAAAAAGGAATAAATCCAAGGCACATTATGCGGAAGCTTTTGCCCAAAAAAAGCAGCCCCCACTTGCTGAATATTCACTTTTATGGACAGAAGCAAGAAATATTCGCTCTCAAAAATACTTTTAAAAATGCCATAGAGAAGATCTGAAAAGACATAAATCCCAAATAACAGCACGGAGACATACCTTCTGTTTTTATTAACAGATGAAACAAATAAAGTGTAAAAAGCGAAAAAACAAGTTATGAAAAAAGAATAACCTATAATCGAAACGATAAGCCAGGGATAATCAGATATAAACTTCAAATTCCCGGAAAAAATTATTTTCATCAAGAAAAAGACAATCCCCGGTATGAGAGTCAGAATGAATAAAAAGAAAGCAATGACCGAAGCTTTTCCCAGAAAATAATCTTTCTTGGTTATGGGTCTTGAAAAATAAAGCTGGAGGGAATTGTATCTCAGGTCATCAGAAATAAGGCCTGCTCCGCAAAAAACCAAGATCACAACAACCATAAAAAGCAAAAAATCCTGTGTGAAATAAGAATTGAAATAACCGGGATTGATGTTAAGGAACGAAACACTTTTGGAATTTTCAATGAGAAAAGAAAAATCTTCCAGCCTCTCGGATATATAGATGCCGGCCAAATACACAATGGCGGGAATGAGGGTCAAAAAAAACGTAAACTTGAAAAACTTTTTCTTAAAAGCCAGTTTGATTCCTTTCCTGGTTATGGGGATCCATGGATATCTGGATTTTTTCAGCTCCCCTTCCCAGTGGGTGTACCCTTTCTCTTTGATAGGCATTATTCGGCTCCTACGGCTTCGGCAAACAAATCCTCGAGAGAGGTCTGGCTTTTGACAAAATGCCTTATCTGGACATCATGCTCAACAGCGAGTTTAAATAATTCCAGATGGTCCTTATCAGGAGGCATAAATATTTTGATGATTTTGTCTTCTATGAGTTCTACTTTACATCCCATTTCTTCCAACTTCTTTAGAAATCCCTTGTCATCTCCATAAGTCCTTATCTCATAAAGGCTGTATTTTATCTTTTTTAACTCATCTATACTCCCCTGTGCCGCCATCTTCCCTTCCGAAAGGATAACAACATGTGTGCAGGTGCTCTCAATATCAGGAAGAATATGAGACGATATCAATACATGGATGTCTTTTTTGGAAGAAATGTCCATGATAAGTTCTAAAATTTCCTTTCTGCCCGATGGATCCAAACCACTGGTAGGTTCATCCAGAAAGACCAGCTTTGGGTCATGAACAATCGCCTGTGCCAGTTTAAGCCGCTGCTTCATCCCGCTCGAATAAGTCTCAACTTGCCTGTAGCGGCTTTCCTCAAGGCCCACATAAAAAAGAACTTCATGCGCCCTCTTCATGGCTTCCTGTTTTGGCATTCCCGACAACTCTCCAAGATAGGACGTGAAACTGACCGCATCCATTCCCGGAATAAAACAGTCATCCTCAGGCATATACCCCACATGTTTTCTTATTTCTTTTTGTTGGCTCTGGATATCATATCCAAGCACATGCCCGCTTCCTTTATCAGGTGGGAGGAACCCTAAAAGGATACGTATGAGTGTGCTCTTTCCGGCTCCGTTCGGCCCCAAAAGCCCGATAGCCCCTTCCGGGATATCCATATCAACACTGTCAAGTGCCCGGACTGTTCCGTAACTATAGGTAAGTTTTTTTACATCAGCAATCATCGTTTTATGTATCCACTCTGGGTTTCATATTACAATACGAATTTGAACCCATAAGGTTCCGCTCTCTATTAAAAATTTCAATCCCCATCTGATTTGATCCTGACTCTCTGTCCTTCTCCGAATACAAGCGCCTGATACGCCTTCTCCACCCTATCCCAATTTTCTTCCCTGTCAAGCGCCCAAAATCTTCCCATTATGGTTGAGAGGGATCCGAGACCGATCCGGCGGCACATGTTCTCTACTTTTGAAATATAGATAGCTCCGCTTTCAGGTTTTTCTCCCCTTCTTCCTACAAGTGAGTGCACATACACCTTCTCAATTGCTTTTTCTTTGGCCAGCTTAAGCAGAGAAAACAGGTACTCAATAGTTCCATGAGAGCTGTAATGAGATACGATCCCAAGAAGATGAAGCGGCTTTTTCTCTGCTTTGACTTTGTTCATGGTATCAAGAAAAACCCTGTTCTTAAAAAAACTTCCATCTTCAATGGAACGGTCTATTCTGACCCTATCCAGAAAGATCCTTCTCCCAGCTCCAATATGGAGGTGCCCTGCTTCAGAATTCCCGACTGTTCCTGAAGGCATACCAACCGCCTCTCCAGAAGCTTTCAGCTCGGCATGCGGATACAGAGCCCAGATATGATCAAAGTTAGGCGTGTTTGCTTCATAAATCATATTCCCTGCTTTTGATTCATTAAGGCCCATCCATCCAGAATCAATAAAAGTACTTTTTGTTCTGGCTTTGAACCGTTCCATCGGTCAAGTATCAGACTTTCTGCCTTCATCTCCAGGGGCCTTTTAAGACCCAGGATCTGAAGGACAGTGGGAGCGATATTTGATAACTCCCCGGATGGCTTTAGTCTGACCTCTCCCGGCCGATTTCTGGAGAAATCAGCTAGAACGAACGGAACCAGATTATTCGTATGGCCTGTATTTATGGTTCCATCCGGATAAAGCCATTCCTCTACAGTGCCGTGGTCCGCAGTGACAACCAGCGTGATGTTATTGTTTTTGCAGTAATTGACTATTTTCCCTAATTCCTTATCTACAGATTCCACTGCTTTTATAACTGCATCTTTGTCCTCTGTATGTCCCACAACATCCGCATTGGCAAAATTGGCAAAAACAATCCTATATTCGGGATCACTGAGTTTGGCCAGGACCTCTTTGGTCACCAGCTCAATGCTCATCTCGGGCTTTTCTGAAAAAGAAGAGATCCCTTCAGGAGAAGGAATAACGACCCTGTGTTCCCCTGGAAATACTTCTTCGCTTCTTCCATTAAAAAAATACCCGACATGTACCGCTTTTTCAGATTCGGATACTTTGCAGAAGGTGATCCCGGCATCGGAGATGACTTCACCGAGAGAATTCCTGACTCTCCTTTGCGGAGGGAAGGCCACGTTGGCTTTCAGTTCAGATTGATATTCGATCATTGTGACAAAATTCAAGAGAGTATCTTTTTTGACCGGGAACTCAGAAAAATTTTTTTCTGTGAAGCTTCGTGTGATCTCGACCTCTCTTTCCCCCCGGATATCATAAAATATAACAAAATCCCCGTTGTTGAATCTTCCTATTGGTTTTCCATCAGCATCACAAGCGATTATGGGTTCCAGACTCTCATCTTCCTGGCCTTTATTGTATGCTTCCAAAACAGCTTCCACCATAGGTGTTCTGATTTCTATGCCTTCTTTTTTATCCATATAAGTTTCCCTTGTGTTTGAATATGAAAAAATACTATAGAATCGCAGCCTCTTATTGTCAAATAAAAACGGAAATCAAGTCTTCCCGGGTTCGCAATGCCGTTTCAGCCGCCCTTGATTTCCTTTGGTGACCTTAACATTCAGTTAGGATCACTCAAATTCCAGCGACAGCAAGGCATTGGGATCCACGCGGCTCCCTCGTATCCTAACACTCCAGTGGAGATGGGGTCCGGTTACTCTTCCTGTAGAACCGATTTTCCCGACAGTATCTCCTTTTCCCACTCTCTGGCCTCTCTTGACTGCTATTTCTGAAAAATGGCAGTACAATGAAAAAACACCCAATCCGTGATCAATGATTACCGTATTGCCAGCAAAATAGAGATGGCTTGCCAGGACAACGCTCCCCGAATTGGACGCTTTAACGGGAGTCCCTTTTGGCGAAGCAATATCCACACCGCTGTGTTGGGAACGGGGTTTGTTGTTGAAGAATCTCCTCTCGCCAAAATTTGGAAAAACCTGACCCTGTACAGGAATGATGAATTTTTCTTCAAACGTCCACTCAGGTGAATAAATATTATATACCGCTTTAGTCAGCTCGGCCTCTCTTTTGATCCTTTCCAGGACATTTTCTGGCGGAGTGACAAATTCCTCTTTGACCCATAATTTCTTCACAGGAAACTCTTTGGGGTTGACAAGTATATCCTGTTCTTCTATTAGGACACTTCCGTCCTGTTTATAGACATAGACCTTAAGGGGATAGACCCCGGTTTCCATTCCCAAATCCAGTCCTATAAGACAAACCAGGCAATCCCCTATTTGCGCCGTGTCGTACTTTTTATCAAGAAATCTGACCTGGGCGGATTTTATAAACGCCAGATCCTTAACAGAAACCTTTATGATCTCGCCCGGAACCAGGTCCCGGTATTCGAGAGCAACCACATCATCCGGTATTGACTCCCTCTCTAACTCCTGAAAGGGCATCCCTGTTGACAGAAAACCAATCATCATGCTGAGAGAGACACAAACACAGGCCTTCATCTAAACCTCCTTCCTCAATATCTTTCCCGGAAGCCTTCCTGTGTGTTCTCCTCTATTGATGACCACGCCTCCATTGACAAGAACAAATTCAATGCCCTCCGGATATCTGTGGGGATCATCATATGTAGCCAAGTCCTTTACACTTTTTTCATCAAAAAGGACGATATCAGCATAATATCCTTTTTCAAGACAACCTCTTTTTTTAAATCCGAATCTTTTCGCCGGAACAGAGGTCATCTTTTTTATCATATCCGGGAGGGGAAGGATCCTTTCTTCTCTTACGTATTTACCCAGTATTCTTGGAAAACTACCATATCCTCTGGGATGTGGTTTGCCGCCGCTCAATTTTCCGTAAGGAGCCATTACTGAGCTGTCACATCCCACACCAACCAAAGGATGGGACAGTATTTTTTTCAAATTTTCTTCATTCATCATGAAAAGGACCATGCCGACCTGGTCCCTTTCTTCTATCAAGAGGTCCCTCATAAATTGAAACGCATCCTTTCCGGTCAGTTTCATGCATTCCAAGATGCTCTTTCCTTCAAACCGGCGGTTTTTTTCTGTGGCAACGCCTGATATAAGAACTTTATCCCAGGAACCCAGTTTTTCTTCTCCCTTTATTAAATGCTCTCTGAATTGAGGCTCGAGCGCCGGGTCATTCAATTTATTCAGAAAATCATCAGTTGTCCCTTGCTTCGCCCATAAAGGAAAATTAAAGCTGCTCAATCCGGTAGCCCCTGCGGTGTAGGGATACCGGTCACAAAAGACATCCACTCCTTGTTTTTTTGCCTGCTCGATTTTTTCAAATGCTTCATGCAATTTCCCCCAATTTCTTGGGTAAGCGCATTTTAAATGGGATATCTGAAGCAGCACACCAGCTTCCCTGGCTATGGTTATAGCTTCATCCAAAGATTCCAAAAGATAATCCCCTTCATCCCTCATGTGTGTCGCATACATCCCCCCGCATTCACCCACAGCTTTGCACAAAGAGATCAATTCTGATGTATCCGCATAGCTTCCTGGGGCATATTCAAGTCCACTGGAAAGTCCGAGAGCTCCGCCTTGGATGTTTTGCTTAATAAGGGACTGCATTCTCCTTATTTCCTCTTCCTCCGGCTCTTCATCATCAAAACCGACCACAGCTCCTCTCAGACTTCCATGCCCCAGAAAAGTGGAATAATTCAATACTGTCCCCCTTTTCTCGATTTCAGCAAGGAAGCCCTCTATGTCTCTCCATGAGAGCTTAATATCATAGACGTTTTTTAATTCCTGCCGGCTCTGTTCATAAAACACATCAGGAACAGGAAAAGGACTGGAACCGCAGTTCCCGCTCACTACAGTAGTGATTCCCTGATGGATATGGCTTTCTGCTTTTGGATTGACGAGAAGTCCAACATCAGAGTGGTCGTGCGCATCTATAAATCCGGGACTTGCGGTGAGTCCCTGGGCGTCTATGACAGATCTTCCCCTTGAAACAGGTATTGTTCCTATGTGTTCAATAAATTCTCCATTGATCCCGATATCTCCTGTGCTTTTTTCATTTCCCCTTCCATCCAGGACAGCGCTTCCCTTTATCACCAAATCGAAATCCTGGGCTTTGGTGCAGCCTTTTAATAGAAGGTTGCATCCCCCGAAACCAGCTATCAAAGCCGCCCGTCCGGTTTCCTTTAAAAACCTTCTTCTTTTCATTTTTCTTCCCATTTTTCTGCCTCTTTTTTCTTTATTTTCCGCTTTCATACACTGTACTTATTATTAACCTTGCTTATTCACAAGTCGAGGTTGCTGCAGATGCGAGGCACAGGGTGCGAAGTTGTGGTCCTTCACCGCAAGTATCCTGTAACGAAGCAGTTGCAGTAAGATCGGCTTGCCTTAATGGTAAAAAAATGGCGATTAAAATGAAAGTAAAAACATACAAAAATATTTCAGTTGTCATTTTCTTTAATAAACATGTATATCCTTAAAATCAAAATGTAAAAATGAACATCGCCATTTTTTTATGAATAGGATAGGTTATTTTCTTTTTGGCGATATGCAAGATTTTTGAAGAACAACCGTTGGATTAAACCTGATTTTTGTGCTAACTTTTAGAATCAATATGACTGATAAGTCACGAGAACCGTTCCATGTCATCATAAAGCCCATAGGCCCTGTCTGTAATTTGGTCTGTAAATACTGCTATTACCTTGATAAAAAGAGTCTGTATCCTGACAAAAAATCCTTCCGTATGTCCGCTCACACACTCGAAGAGATCACTAAACAGTACATCCATTCCCAGCCAGAAGGCATTCAGGAGATCCAATTCGCGTGGCAGGGAGGAGAGCCGACCCTGCTGGGAGTTGATTTCTTTAAAAAAGCGGTTGCGCTTCAAAAAAAACACGCTCCAGAGGGACTGAGAATAACCAATTCTTTCCAGACAAATGGAACCCTTTTAAATGACGAATGGAGCCAGTTTTTTCATGACGAATCCTTTCTCGTCGGAATCAGCATCGATGGACCTGAAGACCTTCACAACCGTTTCCGTTACAACTCCATGGGAGAAGGGTCGTTCGACCAGGTCATGAAAGGATTGGAGATACTCAAAAAGAACGATGTCGAGTTCAACACTCTCACTGTTGTCAACAGCGTCAATGGGAATAAACCCAAACAGGTGTATGACTTTCTTAAAGAAATCGGATCAACGTTTTTTCAATTTATCCCTATCGTGGAAAGAAATGATTCGGGTTCCCTTACCGAACAAACCATTGGCCCCAGACAGTGGGGAAGATTTTTACAGACAGTCTTTGACTGCTGGCTTTCTTCTGATATCGGTCATATTTTTGTCCAGAGATTTGATGTTTGCCTGGGCCTTTATATGGGCCTGCCCTCTTCACTCTGCGTGTTTTCAGAGACATGTGGAAGAGCTGCGGCTTTGGAACACAATGGTGACCTTTACAGCTGCGACCATTTTGTTTTTAAAGAAAATTATCTGGGAAACATCAAAAAACAATCCCTCGCATCCTTAATGGACAGCCCTCAACAGAAAAAATTCGGAAATGATAAAAAAGCAGCGCTTCCCAAGAAATGCAGGCAGTGCCATTACCTTTCCATCTGTAACGGAGGATGCCCGGCCAACCGCTTCATAAAAAAAACAGGAGAAAAATACAGCTTGAATTACCTGTGTGAAGGATACAAACTCTTTTTCAGGCACTCACTCCCCTATTTCAGAGCCATGGCTCAAAGTCTCTCTTCCGGCTACCTGGCTAAAGACTATAAAATGTTTTTGAACATCTAAAAAACAATCAAGGTCAACATATACTCCAAAACCTAACAGTGCATGACTTGAAGGGAGCACAGACCGAGTGCCTTTTTATTTTATGGAATTCAGGTGTAGCCGAAGCGACATTGAAGATTTAGCCTTCGGAGAGCATGAATGTGATCACGGTTATTCACGAGTCAAGCTTGCTGCAGATGCGAGGCGCAAGGCACGAAGGTGTGGTCCTTCACTGCGAATGCCCTGCAACAAAGCAGATGCTGTAAGATCGGCTCTCCTGTAAGGTAAAATATGGTTGCATTAAATGTAAACATCACAGGAACTAACCGAAGAAGCATGTTCTTAATGATTTAAGAATGTTAAGAGAGTCGATCATGGTAGAAGTGGATGGAAAAGCAACCATATTTTATGAATGACTCTGGTTCATCATGCTTTCAATTACCTGAAGCGTTCTTCCAGTAGCTCCCTGGAGTGAATGCAGTGTTTGTTCTGCTTTTTTCCCCATCTTGACCCGTCTCTCCTCGTCCTGAAAAATGAAAAGATTTACCAGCTCTTTCTCACTCCTGACTATCTCGGCTCCTCCCTTTCTGACAAACTCTTCTGCAAGATAAGCAAAATTATCCATATGGGGCCCAAAGTAAACGGGTTTTCCGTAAAAAGCAGGTTCGAGAAGATTCTGGCCTCCCCAAGGGATCAGGCTGCCCCCTATAAATGCGGTGTCTGCAACAGCGTAAATACGGGAAAGTTCTCCTATGGTATCCAAGATCAAAACCTCCCATGTGACATTTGAAGAAAGGCTGGTTTTTTTGGCAGCTTTTAAATGAAGTTTCCCGCAAGAGTCCCTTATGTTATCCACTCTGTCCATATGTCTCGGGGCAATGATGAGCTTGATGTTTCTCCTTTTTTTTAAGGCCTTGGAAAAGGCTCTTAAAAGAATGATATCCTCTCCTTTCCTTGTGCTTCCTGCCACAATTGTTTTGTATTTTTCCGGAATATTAAGGTCCTTCTTCAAAGCAAGCACTTCTCTTCCAGAAAATTCCTTCAAATTTATTTCAGCTTTTAAATTTCCAGCAACGTTTATCCGCTGTGAGTCCGCGCCGATACGTTCCATCCTTTTCTGATCCTCATCAGTCTGCACCAGGAAAACGTCGATATTTGCAAGGATCTTTCTCATGAAAACCTTTATATATTTATACCTTTTGTAAGAACAGGAAGAAATCCTCCCGTTAATAAGAAGCACTCCTTGGGTCCTTCTATGGGCCTCCCGCATAAGTTGAGGCCAGAATTCAGATTCAGTAAGTACGAACAGAGACGGCTTGATGATTGAAAAAAATCTTCTTACTATGAGCCTAAAATCAAAAGGAAGATAAATCAATTCATCAATATCAGTCAGTTTCTCCTCAGCCACTTTGTATCCTGAATTTGTTAAGGTCGAAAAATAGATGACCCAGTCCGGGTGGGTCTTTTTCATTTTTTTGATAAGGTTCTGCAAAGACATGACTTCTCCAACTGAAACCGCATGGATCCACAGGACTTTCTTGCCTTTTTTCGGCGGATAAATATGAGCCCCCATTCTATCCGGAATATGAAGTCTCTCTTTTTTTAATACACGCAGCTTTATGAAATACACAGGGAAATAGAGGCATAAAGCAATGAAGAGAGAAAATGAATAAATCAGGTACATTGATAGAAAATATATAAGATTTCTGACGGATAGTCCAGAATTAGGTATTTATTTTTCTTTAAAATTTTGATATCCTAAGTTACCTGTTAGGGATATTTCTTATGTTAAGCAAAAAAAAGAGCATGAGTGGAGATCGAATAAGCTCTATTTAAAATATCAAGGAGGACTTGAATCAGAGATGAATAAAGAGGAAAAGGAAGAAAAAAAAGAAACTAAAGAATCACCAGAAAAAAAAGACAAAAAAGAAAAGAAGAAAGAAACAGAGAAAGATACGCCTCCTGAAGAAAAGAAAAAAGGAAAAAAGACAAAAGAGGAAGAAAAAGGCGGAGATGAAGACAAAGCAAAAGAGAAAGAAGTAAAAAAGAAGGAAGAGAAAGAGAAAGAACCCAAAGAA
>Ga0180434_10005242_pt1 | contig 15388 bp, 11 predicted proteins | sample SS_ome_7_FD_132453 | JGI IMG/M metagenome (GOLD analysis project Ga0180434, IMG submission 132453) | Hypersaline lake sediment archaeal communities from the Salton Sea, California, USA - SS_1_D_2 metaG | ecosystem: Environmental > Aquatic > Non-marine Saline and Alkaline > Hypersaline >...
CGAGGCCCTGTGGAATTTCATCTACGGCTGAGACTACAGACCAGCCGCCGTCGTTGGGCATGGTGATGGTGAACATAAGCGTCTCCCCCACCTTAGCCTCGTCAGGGTAGACCTCTTTCGTCGCCCCTTGCATGTCAGCATCCAGAATATGCACAGCCTGGCTGACTAACGTGACCACCCCATCCCCATCCTCGATGGCCGCGGTGTTGGTAAAGACCGAGCCAGAAGGCAACAGCACTCCACCGGTTTGTGGTTCTACGGAGAAGGTAATGACCAGTTCATCTTCCTCCCCCAACTCACCGTTCCACCAGATCGTGCCCGGCTCCACCTGCTCCGCAACCTCTGTACCATCAATCGCGTAACCACAGCCACTGCCCACGTCGTAGTAGTTCACGCAGTAGAGCTCTGTTACCCGACCACCGATGGCATAGATTCGACCATCGTGAGCTACTATCCCAAAGTCAGACCGTGGAGTAGTCATCATCCCTGGTGAAAGTTGCCAGCCGAACAAAGTGCCATCTGCCTCCACCTTGGTGCGGTCAACCTCACCCAAGGGACCACCATGATCTCGTCCACCGACGGCATAGAGATAGTCGCCAACGGCGGCAACTTTCGGCCCGTAACGACCCCAGTGGAGTCGCTCGGATCTAGCCCAGGCTCCCAGGGTGCCATCTGCGTTGATCTCTGCACGTTCGCCGAAGGCCCGATCTACAGCGCCTCCCGTCCGGCCGCCGATCAGCTCGATGTATGAGGTTCCATCGCCCTCGACGATCACCGCGTCGGCCGTGTTGCGAGCTTCCACCAGCGGACTGGTGGTCGTGAACGTGCCAAGCGTGCCATCGGGGTTGATCGCGGCGTATTCGACGCTTTGCAGCGGGTTGTCGCCGCCAGCACGATTGGGATAAAGGTACGAATCCCAGTTGGTGCCGCCAATGGCGTACAGGTAATCGCCGTCACTGACGACGGATAGCTCGCTACGAGTGACTACGAGCGTCGTGGTCAGCGTCTCCCACGGGCCAACTGTGCCATCCGCGTTGACCGGCGCTCGTTCTATGGTGTCGAGATCCGCGTGCATTACGTCCGAGAATACGGCCGTGGCCGAGTAGCCCTGGCCACCGGCGACTACATAGATATAGTCCGTGCCGCCGACATCGAGCATCACGGTATCGAAGAAAGCACGCGGCGTGTTCAGGGTCTCCGCCATCACCTCCCAAGCTCCCAGGCTACCGTCCGGCTGGATGGCCGCCCGCTCGACCGTGTCCAACGTCTGACCGGTTGTCGTATCGTGGCCGCCGATGGCGTACACGTAGTACGTTCCTCCTGAACCCTGCCCGATCTCGGCGGAAAGTCCATACCGTTCCGTGTTCAGCGTAGCGGTGAGCGCTTCCCATGGCAGCAGGTCGCCCTCGGCGTGGACCTCACCCCAGTTGGCCTCGGCGCTGTTGACCAAGTAGGTCGTGCTGATCGGGATCACGTCCGTGAACAGGAAGGTGGTTCCAGCGCCGACGCTATCCACGTTCACTGTGAACTCTGGCGACACGGTATTGGGCAGCACGGCATGGTCGACCGTCTTGGTCGAGCTACTCAGATCCGGAGATCCTGCCGTCGCGACAAAGTCAACACCCGTAGTAGTCGTGGTGATCGCACTGGCATAGATCACGGGGCTGAAGGTATAACCCTCCATGATTGGCTTGACCGTGAGCGTGTATCCGCCATTGTAGCCAGGCGTCAACGTATAGTACCCGCTGGCGTCGGTCGTGGTTGCCAGATAAGGGTTGTTGTCCAGACGGACCTCGACGCCTTCCAGTCCACCGCCACCGCTCGTCACTCGCCCGGAGATAGTGTAGTTGGTGAGGTTGATCGCCCCCCAGGCTTCGCGGATAAATGGCCCATCGCTCAAAGGCGCCTCCCATGCTGCGTAAGGGATCCAGACCTTACCTTCGCAGTTCCAGTCTACGCCCCACGAGTTGACCATCAAGAACCCACCGGTGTAGACTGCGGTGGCCGATAGCCCTCCGGTGAACGTAATCTCGTTGTTGTAGCCAACAATGGTGACCACGTGTCCCCCACCGGCAGTCGCGGTCTCTAGCACCGCCGGGTCAAGCCACTTGTTGGGGCATGTACCGGGAGCATTACTGAATCCATCAGAAGGCACCTGGAGAGCGACGTTGAAAATGTCGCCCTCAGGTGGGGTCCAGCCATTCGGAGCATAGTAGCCGCTTAGCCAGCGTTGATATGCATACATAGGGGCATTAGAGAGGTTAAAGGCTAATGCACGGTAAGGGAAAGCAGCCCCACTCTGCAATTCAGTCGGTTGGTACCAGGGGCTGTAGAGGTTCGGCATCACAGACAGCGTGGTCGCACCCTGCTCTTCAAGGATCGTGAATGCATCGGCTGTCATCATGCCGTCACAGCCGTCAGTATTAATACCGCCAATGCTATACGTCCAGGCCGGGCTAAAGACGTGGTCTGGATGGGGGCTACCGTCCGGAAGCGCGAGATCCCACCCATGTTCCACACCTTCTTGATACGTGCGGTAATAGTAGGTCGTACCCCAGGCCACGCACGTGCCTTTCGGTCCCTGATCGCCTATCGGCGGCAGGCCCGCGCTGTGATCGACCATGGCAGGGAGCTGTTCGACGTCCTGCATCCCTACCGCGTCGAGCGGGAGCGTCGGGAAGGTCGCCATGATTTCGGGGGGTGTAAAGATCGCGCCCATGCCGTGTTCCATTTCAGGTACGTCTGGTGTTTGGGCCTGTGGCCCTACCGGCCTGTCCGCCGTCGCCGATGTGACTAACAACAAGCTTACAATTACTACAACTGCGAGTCTTGGCAAAATTTTACTAAACATTGTGATTCTTACTCCTCCTAAACTAAAAAACTCGATGCTTTCCATTAAATGTCACTGCACTATCGTATATTTCGTTTCACCACCCCCTTTTGCTCAAAACATCCATGCATATTGGAGAGCAGTCAATAAAAAAGACGATCAACGGTATCATAAAACCGCCAATCGTCTGCATCAGACAGCATCACTGGAAGCAGCAATGGTTTGCCAAACAACGTGGCACCAAATTGACGCTTTAATCATCGGTAGCTACCCCGATAAGCCAGGTAACAGGGAAAAGACCCACCCACAATTAGAATATAGCATACCAAAATCTGCCTGTCAATTGGTCAACTGTCCAATTTCGGCCAATCTACCAAAGGCGCAAAATTCCTGAAAAAAAGTTGACCAGAAGCCCGTTCTCTGGTATACTTTGTGTCGAGCCGGAGTGGCGGAACAGGCAGACGCGCGCGACTCAAAATCGTGTGGGGTTACACCCATGTGGGTTCGATTCCCACCTCCGGCATCTTTCACATACCGAAAGTCTATCGCGGCGTCCAGGGTGGGCATACACCCAAACGCCGCGTTTTACGTAGAGGGAGACAGGTAAGCTGATGCGACGATGGCCCGTGTGGGCGGCTGTTGGCGTGGCAATAGGACTGGCGTTGGGGTTCGCCATCGGCTGGTGGCTCTGGCCGGCCAAGTATACCAACACCCCGCCCTCCGTGCTGCGCCAGGACTATTACGACGATTACCTGCTGATGACTGCCGCCGCTTACGAGGTAGAGGGAAACCTGAAGCAAGCCCAGGAACGGCTGATCGCGCTCGCTCCAAAGAAACCCGTCGTGTCCGTAATCGAGCTGGCGGAGCGGCTCGTCAAAACCGGCGGTGATCCGGAGGAAATCGCGCGCCTGGCGCGCCTGGCCCAGGCGATGGGAACGACTACGTCAACGTTGGCTCCATATCTGGAGGGGCCGCCTTGAGCGGCCCAGTTCTACGCCGGGCAGCCCTCATCGTCGGGCTGGCGATCGGACTGACGTTGGGCCTGGTCTACACCTGGGGCATCGCCCCTGTCGAGTTGACCAACACCTATCCGGCCCTTCTACGCACCGACTATCGCTGGGATTGGGTGCGTCTGACGGCGATCTCTTACGTGGCCGACGGCGACCTGGAACGGGCGCTCTCGCGACTGGACGGTCTCGAACGCGAGGACGTGGCTCACGTGTTAGAGGGATTGATCGAAGAGTACGCCGCCATCGGTCGCTCCACAGACGCCATGCGCCGGCTGACCACGTTGGCCGAGGCATTGGACGTGTACACCCCGGCGATGTCGGTTTACCTGTACACGCCGGCGCTGCCATCGCCAGCACCGACCCGCACGCCGTCGCCCATACCAACCGCTACCGCGACACCTACCCCCACGCCCACCGCTACCGCGACGCCAACCCACACACCTACCCCGACCCTCGAGCCTACTAGCACGCCCACGTCCACCTTGCACGCCTCATCGCCATTGTCCACTCCCACTCCTGAACCAACCGACACGCCTCGTCCTACCTCCACCCCCACGCCCACGTATACACCCACTCCCACGCCTCCGCTTTTGGATCGCTTGCACATGACCGAGAAGGAGCTGGTATGCCAGCCCGGACAAACACCGCGCATCGAGGTCGTGGTCAAAGACGAGCGTGGCGAGGGGCTGGCCGGCGTCGAGGTCTGGCTGACGTGGCCCGGTGGGGCCGACCGGGCCGTGACCGGCCTCAAGCCTCAACAGGGAGCAGGATACGCGGATTTCAACGCTGAACGAAACGTGAGCTACGCGCTTGGCATCGGCGAGTTGGGGATCCCCCTGGTCACCGGCGTGCGACTTGAGCCTTGCCCCGCCGTGGGGAACGAAAGACCGTTCATCGGTTCCTGGCGCATCGTGCTGGAGCCGTGATCTTTCGATTTGAAAGTTATCCGACTTTTCCGATCAGCGACCAGGGACCTGTCCAGGTGATGTGTATCTGAGCCAAACGTCCGCGCCAATCCCCCTCATCTTCAAAAAAGACCAGCTTGTCGGTGCGAGTGCGCCCCCACCAGCGCCCCTTCTTCCGTCCCTCGACGAGCACCTCGACCGTTTTTCCCAGCAACCGGGCGTTGATCTCGCCCACGATCTCGGCCTGCAAATCGTCGAGCGCCTTGCGACGGCGTTCCTTCTCCTCCTGCGGCACGTCGTCGGGGAAGCGGCGGGCGGCCAGCGTCTGCGGACGCAGGGAGTAGCGAGCAATGTGCGCCTTATCGAGCCGCAGTTGCGCGAGCAAATCGTAGGTATGTTGGAACTGGGCATCCGTCTCACCTGGGAAGCCGACGATGATGTCGGTGGCGATGGAGACGCCAGGAATGCGATCGCGGATACTTGCGATCAGGCTCCGATAGTCGTCGGCGGTATAGCCGCGCCGCATCCGGGTCAGCACCTCGTCGTCGCCAGCCTGCACCGGCACCTCGATGTGCTCACAGACCTTGGGCAGTTCCGCCACGGTTTCCAGCAACTCGTCCGTCATCCAGTTGGGGTGTGAGGTGAGAAAGCGAATGCGTTCAAGCCCCTCGATCTCGTGGAGGCGGCGCATTAGAAATGCCAGGGAGGATTTGTCCGGCAAGTCAAGCCCGTACCGATCCACGATCTGCCCCAGCAGCGTGATCTCTCTCACATCCTGCGCGGCCAGCGACTCGGCATCGGCCACGATCTCTTCAGTGGGGCGGCTGAGCTCGGGGCCGCGCCGGTAGGGGATGATGCAATACGTGCAGGCATGGGAACACCCCAGGACAATGGGAATGTAGGCCGAAACCAGTCGTCCACGCTCGTGGGCCGGGAGGAGCAGGTCGCCGTCCTGTAAACGGTAGCGCCGGGCAATCTCCGATGCCTCCAACGCCCGGCCCCCGTCCGCCCGCCCTCGCTCGGTCAAAAGCTCCAGCAATGGCCCTGGCTCAGAGGGAGGCATAAAGACGTCGACCCAGGGGAAGCGGCGGCGCAGTGGAGCCGGATCTCGCACACCCACCAGGCAGCCCATCAGGCCGATGACCATCTCTGGCTTTCGCTTCTTCAGCGGTTTCAGCGCGCCCAATCGCCCGTAGGCTTTATTTTCCGCCGACTGGCGCACGACGCAGGTGTTGAGCACGACGACGTCGGCCTCCTCGACGCGGTCGGCGGGCATGCAGCCCAACCGCTCCAGCGCCGAGGCCAACCGTCGCGAGTCGGCCTCGTTCATTTGACAGCCAATGGTAGAGATGTAGTATTTCACGGCGCCATTCTAGCGCATCCTGGCAGAACGTCAAGGCTGCTGCGTCCGAAGGATTAAAATTCTCTATTGAGGGAGTTCTGCTGCAACACCTCGTCCACGCCCGGCAGCGGCGTGCACAGGAGCGTCCGCGCCCGTGAACAATCGAGCGTGCCGTTGAGCGGGCGGATCGCACCGTCCTCCCGGCGGAGAGCAGGAGTGACAGGGGCCGGGTCGAGGCCATGAAAGCGCAGCAGTCGCACGCCAAACTCGTAGCGGGAAAGCGGCTGCGCGCCGGCCACGTGCAACACACCGGTGTAATTCATCCCGGCCAGTTCGACCACCGCCGCCGCCAGGCTCTCCACCCAGACAGGACAGCGCAACTCGTCGGTGAAGAGTCGCACCGGTTTGCCAGCCTCCAGATCATCCACGATCCAGCGCACCTGCCGGGCCAGCCGCGGTCGCCAGCCATAGATGAGCGAAGTGCGTACGATAACTGCCTCTGCCCCAGAATCGTGCACCTCCTTCTCGGCCAACGCCTTGCTGCGCCCGTAGGGGGTGATGGGCGTGGGAGAATCCTCTTCGACATAGTTCCCCTTCTTGCCATCAAAGAGCGCGTCGGTGGAGATATGGATCAGGCGCGCGCCACAGTCGGCGGCGGCGCGGGCGATGCGACGAGTACCAATCGTGTTAATCATCTCAAAGTCGCCGCCCTCACGGGGATTGGCCGCCGCCGTATGCACGATGACCGTTGGGCACAACTCGTCCACCAGAGTTGCGACCGTCGTCTCGTCCCGCACATCCAGCCGTCGCCAGGTTGCGCCAGGGTCGTTCGCCGGATGGGTCAGGTAGGTGGCGGTCACGTCCCAGTCGGTGCAGGCCAAGCGCACGACCCATCCGCCCAGGTAGCCGCTGCCGCCAGTCACGAGCATTCGGGGTTTCGGTATCATTGGGCATAGTATACCACAGACCAAATCTTAACTGAAATGAAACGCAATTGATAAAAAAAGGCATTGACTTGCGGTAACAGGTTTGATAAAATGAGATCGTGCCCGGAATGCAGTTGACATGAGATGTGCGTTTGTATGGTCAGCCTTGTAACCTCCGTCAGAGAGGTCGGGGCGTTGTTTCGAACGATGTAAGGAGCGAGCTATGAACGAAAACATCTGTTGTGTCTGCCACCAGACAGTCGGTCCAGAGGCCGAGCGGCTCGGTGGCCGTGCGTACTGCAAGCGCCATTACGCCAAGGTAACCCAGGATCGATCGAGCGTCTGGCGGGCCGGGTTGGGCCACATCCTCGGCCAGGTCGTCTTTGTGCTCGTCGTCGTGGCGTTGGTGGCGCTCCTCAAACCGACATTGACCGGATGGTCGCTGCTGGCGGTGGGACTCGTCCTGGCGCTGATCCCCGCCTTCTTGTGGCTGGTTTTCTTCTACCAGCAGGACCGGCTGGAGCCGGAGCCAAAAGGGTACATCCTCGTCGTCTTTGCCCTCGGCGCGCTGCTGGCGCAGGCAATCGGCATTCCGCTGCTGCGAGATTTCTTCGAGGTGCGCCGCTGGCTGCCCATCAATCCCTGGGCGAACGTCCTCGGCTCCATCCTCGTCGTCGGCTTTACCCAGGAATTCCTCAAGTACGCCGCCGTGCGCTACTCCATCTACCCCCTGGCCGAGTTCGACGAGCGTGTGGATGGCGTCGTCTACGGCACCGCCGCCGGGCTGGGGTATGCCACGATGCTCAACCTCCACTACGTCGTCACCAGCGGCGGGGTGAATTTGCAGGCCGGCGTCATCCGCATCGCCGTCACCGCGCTGGCCCAGGCGAGCTTTGCCGGTCTGAGCGGCTATTTTCTGGGCCGGGCCAAGTTTGAGGACGAGCCGGTCTGGTGGCTGCCCGGCGGTGTGGGACTGGCCGCCGTCCTCAACGGGCTGTTCACCTTTCTGCGCGGCGAACTGACCACCACCCGCCTCAGCCTGACCGGCGGCGGCTTTAATCCCTGGCCGGGCCTGATCCTGGCCGCCATCGTCGCGGGGGCGACCTTCAGCGTTCTGTTCTATCTGATCCGCCGCGCCAACCGGCTCACGCTGGCTAAGGAGGCTTGAAATGACAACCATACAAGCAATTCGCCGACGCGATCGCTGGGCCGACTGGGCCGTCGTCGCTCTCGTGGCGGTGGCCCTCATCCTGGGGCTGGTGCTGCGAGAGGCCACCCTCTTCCGCACCGCTCCCTTCACGACCCGGGCCGGCCTCGCCGGAAGCTATCCCGCCGAGTGGGTGCAGGAGACCGGCGACGATCCCCTGCTGCGGGCGCGCAACGCCAGAGGCGGGGAGTTCGACACCACGCTTGAACTGCGCAGCCGCCCGCTGGCAAACGACGCGGAACCTGCCCTGGTGCTGGATGCCCTAAAGTTGGAGCGAGCTGGTCAGGTGATAGCCTATCGGACCCTCGACACCGATCAAGTATTGATCGGCGACCGGACCGCGACCCGCCGTACCTTCACCTACGTCCACGATGATCGCAACCCCTACGTAGACCGGCTGCCGGTGGTGGTGCAGTGGATAGACCTGGCATTGCGTGGCGATGGCCGCATCGTAGTCGTCACGTTTCTGGCGGACGCGAAAGATTTTGACGACCACTACCGCTACTTTCGCGACTTTGCCGAGTCGCTAGAATTTTGAGGAGGCTGAGATGAAGAAATCCAAGCAATTCCTGATCATCGGTCTGGCCTTCCTGATCACCCTCAGTTGTGGGCCTTCTGGCCCCGACGAACTACCCACCGTCACGCCGACCACAGCCCCGCCAACCACAGCCCCACCGACGGCGGCACCTGAGCCTGACGAGACGCCGGAGCCTATGTCAGCGCCGGACGACGAGCGCCAGATCCGCCAGAACCTGCTGCGCGCCACCGTGCAGATCCTCGCCCTGGTCGAAAGCAACAGCGGGCAACTCCAGCCCATCTGGACCGGGTCGGGCACCATCCTCAGCCCCGACGGGTTCATCCTCACCAACGCCCACGTCGTCTCCGATCCCAACCCGGCCTACCAGCCCGACGCCCTGGGCGTCGCCATCACCGTCCGCTCCGACGAACTACCGAATTTGAGATACCTGGCAGAGATTCGGGCTTTGGATCAACAACTTGACCTAGCGGTGATTCAGATCGTTAGCGACCTGGGTGGCCGACCGATAGATGCGGAGCAACTGAATCTGAACCACGTATCGCTGGGCGACTCGGATGTGCTGGATCTGGGGGATCTGATACAGATTCTAGGATACCCCGGAATCGGCGGCGAGACGATCACGTTCACCGAGGGCGTGGTGAGCGGTTTCACCCGCGAGCGGGGCGTAGAGGGCCGGGCCTGGGTCAAGACCGACGCCACCATCGCCGGCGGCAACAGCGGCGGGCTGGCGGCGGACGCCGAGGGCCAGATCATCGGCGTGCCCACCGAGGTCGGTTACGGGGGCGCGGAGCGGTTCGCCGACTGCCGCTATCTAGCCGACACCAACGGCGATGGGTTAGTAAACCAAAACGATAACTGCATCCCCGTCGGCGGTTTCATCAACTCGCTGCGACCGGTCAAGCTGGCCAAACCCCTCGTAGAGGCCGCCCGCTCGGGCATCGCGCCCAAGCCCAAATCGGGGCCCAAACCCTCGACCTCGCCTTCTGGCGAGACCAGCTTTCACAACCTGGTCTTTGCCCCTGGCGTGACCGACAACGACCAGCCCACCCAGATCGTCAACCAACTGCCGTCCGGGACCACAGACATCTATGCCTTCTGGGAGTATGAGGGCATGGCCGACGGGATGACCTGGGAGGTCCGCTGGTACCACGAGGATCAATTCCAGGATAACGCCAGTTGGCCCCCTGCCGCCTGGACCGGCGGCGAGGAGGGCAGCTGGTGGATCAGCATCTACAACACCTCCGGCCTGGACGATGGCGTCTACCGCATCGAACTGTATGTCGGAGAGGAACTGATGACTCAGGGATCGATCTCGGTCGGCGGCACGGTCACCGGCCCCTCGATCACCAACCTGATTTTCTCCGACGGTGTCACCGACGACAACCGGCCCACCAATCCCACCTACATACTTCCCTCCGGCATCACCGAGGTCTATGCTTTCTTCGACTATGAGGATATGAACGACGAAATGGCCTGGAACCGCATCTGGTACTATGAGGGCGAGCAGACGGCGACGAAACCCGACACGTGGAGTTGGGGAAGCAGCGGCTCGGCGTGGGTTTCCATCAGCTACAACGAACCGCTCGACCCCGGCACGTACCGGCTGGAACTGTTCGTCGAGGACTCGCTGGTCGCCGCCTCCAATTTCACCGTCGCTGGCACCCAGGCGCAGGAGGCCATCGGTCCCATCACCTTCGCCTCTGACATAGACGCGCAAGGCAATCCTGTCAACTCCGGCACGAGCTTTGGCACGGGGTTGGAGGAACTCTACTTTTTCTGCGACTATGCGGGGATGCAGGATGGGATGAGTTTTGACGAAAAATGGCTCCTGAATGGCGAGGAGTTAGTCACGTTCAACGTCGACTGGGATAAAGGAGCAAGCGGCACGTACCACGACTCGATCTACCGCACCTCCGGCGAGCCGCTCCTGGACGGCGAGTACGAGCTGGAACTGTACGTCGAAGGACAACTGGTGCAGCAAGGCACGGCGGTCATCGGCACCGGCACGCCTCTGCCGACCCCACCGCCTCCCGCCGAGGGACTGCACATCCAGGGCTATGTCCTCGATGCCGATACCAGCCAGGGTATCCCTGGCGCGCTTTACGTCGTGCTGGAGTCTGGCATTGCGGTTGACGGATGGGACGGCAGCGAGGATCAGATCTATACCAGTGCAGAGACCGACGCCAATGGATACTTTGAGTTGCCGCTTCCGTTGGAACGAAACGAATCCTACAGCATCATCGTGTGGGCCGAGGGCTACCAGGCCGTCACGGGCGACAATCTCCTCGTCGGCGACGAGCCTTCGCCGCTGGAGGTAGAGGTCGCGTTGCAGCAACAGTAACAGGCGCTCGCTCGATATATGGCTATTGGCGAAGGGACAGGAAATCCTGTCCCTTCGCTCATTTTGTAGAAGTGGTAGAGGGGTTCGCTGCGCTATGAAACTATACTTTGTCCGACATGGGGAGAGTGCAGCGAACCTCCTGCACGAAATCTCCAATCGCGGGTTCAAGCACAGCCTCACCGCCAGAGGAAGGCAACAAGCCACAGCACTCGCACAAAAACTCGATGGAATCTCTGTAGCCCAACTATTCTCCAGCCCTCTGCTTCGAGCTGTTCAAACAGCAGAAATTCTATCCGCCAGACTGAGCGTACCATACAACATTACCGACGCCCTGCGCGAGTACGACTGTGGCATCCTGGAAGGAAAATCAGATGCGGCAAGCTGGGAAATCTACGACGCAGTGTTCAACGACTGGATACAGCACGGTCATTGGGAGAGATGCATTGAACAGGGAGAGAGTTTTCTTGACATCCAAGAGCGATTTGTACCGTTCGTCGATCGTCTTGTAGAGGAATACGAGCACTCCTCGGCAAACATCGTTCTGGTCGGGCACGGCGGAATCTATCGCTGCATGCTGCCGCTGATCCTGGCCAATATTGATTTTGACTTTGCCATAGCGCACCCCATCGGCAACACAGAGTATGTCGTCGCTGAGACGCAGACCGAGGGATTGGTTTGTGTAATGTGGTGCAGCACGCATCCTCGCCCCTTTGACGTTGAACAAGCAGCGTGTATAATACAGGCACAAATTGATTTTCGAGATAATCCGCCAGTGCGTGAGAAACGGATGGATGAAGCAACCCTGATCGCCGCTGCCCAGCAGGGCAAGGTAGATGCCTTCAACGAGTTGGTGCTGGCCTACCAGCAACAAGTCTACAACCTCGCCTATCGCATCATGGGCGACCCGGCCTCGGCTGCCGATGCTACCCAGGAAGCTTTCATCTCCGCCTTTCAGCACATCGGCGGTTTTCGGGGCGAGCGCAGCAGTTCGTTCAAGTCGTGGCTCATGCGCATCGTCTCCAACGGCTGCTACGATGAGCTGCGCCGCCGCAAGCGGCGCCCGGCCACGTCGTTGGAGGATTTCGATCTGGACGAGGACGTCAACCCCGCGCTGATCAATGGGAGCGAGGCGCCAGATGAGCGCGCCGAGCGACATGAGATCGCCCAACTGATCCAGGCCGGCATCCAAACGCTGCCCCCAGACCAGCGTATCGCGCTGGTGCTCTCTGACGTGCAGGGATTCAGCTATCAGGAGATCGCCGAGACGATTGACGCACCGCTGGGGACGGTAAAATCGCGCCTGGCGCGGGCGCGGGCCAAGCTGCGCGATTACCTCCGCTCCCGCGAGGAACTTTTACCCGCTCGATATCGTCTTGATAATAAGGAGCGGGAGACGTAGATTCAGAGGAATGACAATGTTGCAACTGTTTACACGGCGAGAAAGGGAACGAGAGCGACGCGACGAGTTGCTCTCGGCATACCTGGACGATCAACTGAGCTCCCGGGAACGGGAGCGCCTAGAGGAGCGCCTGGCGACCGAGCCAGTGCTGCAAGCCGAACTGGAGGCGCTGCGCCACACCGTGTCGCTGGTGCGCGATCTACCCCCGGTTCCCATCCCGCGCAACTTTATCCTGCCGCCATCCGTGGCAGAGCGTCCGCAGCCCGCGCCGTCGCCGCGCCCGCGCCGCGCCTGGGCCGCCCCGCTGCTGACAGCGGCGACCGCCGTCGTCAGTCTCCTTTTCGTCGCCGTCCTGGCTGGCGACCTGCTGCTTATCTCCAGGGGTGGCAACCTGGCCACGGCTCCAGAGCCCCAGGCGATGATGGAAGCTCCACAGATGGCGATGGAGCCCTCGCCGATCGTTGAAAAGGTCGAGCTTGAAGCCGAGCGCCCCGTCGAGGAACCCACGGCCATTCCGCTCCCGACAGAAGCCCCACCTGCAGCGCCGCTTGCAGCCACTGCCGAGGAGGAGTTGTATGTTGCCGAGACGCCAGATGACGCGGATGCAACGATTGCAGCAGCAGCCGGCGGCGGCTCAGCCGATGAGGCAACAGATCTCACGCCGACTCCCACTTCGACCACAATGGTGGAGGAAGCTCCTGTAGCCCTCACCAGCCCAGCCGATGCGACTCCCGAACCAAAAGCTCCGCGCGGCGCAGAACCCACGCCGAGCGAAGTAGCCAAGCTCGCGCCTCCGGCGGCCGACGAAGAAGAATTCGGAACGCCGGAAGAAGATGAGTGGGGAATACGGAGATATGGACTCGTCGCGCCTGCTCCAATTTTGCCGTGGCGAGCGCTGGAGGTTGCACTGGGATTGGCCGTGCTAGTGCTGGCATTTTTCACCGTTCGGGCCTGGCGCGCCCGCCGTCGGTAGAGGGAGGCCCTGGTTTGTCGCAAATCCTCGAACTGAACTACTGCCCCCGCTGCGGCCACGCGCTCGAAGACAAAGATGCCTTTGGGCGCGTGCGGCGCGTCTGCCCCGCTTGCGAGCTGATCGTCTTTCGCGATCACAAAGTCGCTGCCGGTGTGCTCGTCGAGCGCGAGGGCAAGGTGCTTCTCGTCCGCCGCAAGCTGAATCCGCGCCAGGGGATGTGGAGCTTTCCGGCTGGCTTTGTCGATTTCGACGAGGATCCGATGGACGCCGCCGTGCGCGAGTGCCGCGAGGAGACCGGATTGGAGGTCGAGATCACCGGCCTGCTCGACGTCATCGCCGGGCGAGAGCACGAGCGCGGGGCGGACATCGTCATCGTCTACCGCGCCCGGCTGGTGGGCGGGGAGCCAAAGGCCGACGACGACGTGGATCGCGTCGCCTTCTTCGCGCCCGACGAGCTTCCACCGCTTGCCTTCCACGCCACGCAGGTCGCCCTCGACCAGTGGCTCGCTGCCCCACCGAACTAGAAAGCCCGCTGCGACAGTGCAGCGGGCTTTTTGATGCGAAGCGCGGGCGCAACACTCGCCTATCAGTTTCTCAAGATGAGCGGCAGGTAGATCTTGTAGTCGGCGATGGTGATCTCGTGCGTGGCAAGCGGCGCGGCATCTGCGATGTTCTCCGCCGTGACGGTGATCGTCTTGGCTCCTGGCATCGTCCAACTGTAGACAGTGGTCTCCTCGCCTTGCCCGCTGGCCGGTTCCGGCGCCCAGGTGTACGTGATCGGCTTGGTAGTCGTGGGCGGGCTGACGGTCGCCGTGAAGACGTAGCTCCTGCCAACGGCGCCCTCCGCCGGGCCACTGATGCTGACGCCGACCGGAGCGACCAGGAAGAACTCATCGGCGCCGATGTCGGGGGCGGATTCCTGGGGGCGAGGATGCCCGTCAATGTCGCGTGAACAGAGCAGCGTCGAGCTGACGTCCACCCCCTCGTCGATCGCTGCCGAACTGGCGGTGAGGTGATAGTCCCAGGCATAAGGATCCGCAAAGGCCGGGTCGCCGGTGACGTTAACTGTGCCGGTAGAGATGGAACCCGCGCCGCTGGTGGCCGCCCCGTTTTCGTGCCACAGGGTAGCCTCCACAGTGACCGTGCAGCCCGCGGCGACGTTGATACCCACGCTGTGGTGACCGGCGATGATGGTATTGGTAAAGGCCAGCGTAGCATACTTGTACGCGAATATCCCTTCCACACCCCCGTGGTTATCGGCGATGGTGTTGTGGAGCAAAAAGCCGGTCAGCCCCAACGAAGAGCTAGAGCCTCGAAACATCAACCCACTCCCCGACCCGCTGGCGTGATTATCCGCCACCAGGTTGTTGGTCAGCGTATACGTACCACCATAACCCATGTAAAACAGCCCACCGCCATAGCCATCCGTCGACAAAGCGGCCGTGTTGCTGACGATGATGTTGCCGTTCAACGTAGTGGGGCTCCAGGCTAGATACATTCCCCCACCATTTCCTCGCTCCACTGCGCTGGCGGTGTTGCCCCGCACGACGTTGCCGTTCAACGTAGCTGGACTCCGCTTTAGGTATACTCCCCCGCCATTGCTATGTGTCCCGCCGCCGGCTGTGTTGTTCTGCACGGTATTGCCGATCAGTGTGACGCCAGGGCACCCGTCTATGTACAGCCCGCCGCCAGAACTGGTTCCGACTGTGCCAGCCGTGTTGCCCTGCACGATGTTGCCAGTCAGCGCGGCGTTGTCGTCCCAGAAGAGGTACAGTCCACCGCCATCGCCTCCTATAGCGTAACGGTTGCGCAACCAGGAGCAAGATGTTTCCCGGGGCGCGAAAATTGAACTTTGACAACAAAACAAGACAAACTCTCACTATGCTGGTATGATACGCCTCACAAAACAACTAGCAC
>Ga0180434_10005244_pt1 | contig 15388 bp, 35 predicted proteins | sample SS_ome_7_FD_132453 | JGI IMG/M metagenome (GOLD analysis project Ga0180434, IMG submission 132453) | Hypersaline lake sediment archaeal communities from the Salton Sea, California, USA - SS_1_D_2 metaG | ecosystem: Environmental > Aquatic > Non-marine Saline and Alkaline > Hypersaline >...
ATAAAACTAGGCAAGAGGATAAATGCAGAGTCGACTAGTAGGACCGGTTTAACTTACAAGATGGAACAAAATGGCTCTGGCTCTTGGTACATAGTTTGGGGAGCTTGGCCGTTATCTGACAAGGAATTAGTTTGGATTGATGAATGTTCTGCTATTCCTAAAGAAGAATACGGCCAAATGACCTTAGCAAGGTCAGATGGAAAGTTAGAAGTAAAAAGAGCTGTAACTGCTGAGACGACATGTAGAGTTAGAGCTATACTTTCTGGTAATGTTCCTTATGGTAAGCGACTTGCTGATTTTTCACAAGGTGTTGAAAGTCTTAAACAAATTTTCAACAATGAGGATATAAGACGTTTTGACTTTTCTTTATTTATGAAGTCTACTGATGTTCAACTAGAAAAATACAATAAAATTTTACCTACGTTTGAATCAAAAGTATCTGCAGAAAGTCTTAAAAATAATATCTTATTTGCATGGAGTAGGAAGGTTGACGATGTTATCATCGAAGAAGAAACTGCAGATGCGATACTTTTTTACTCTACTAAACTTTCAAAAATTTATGGAAATGCAACTGATGTTCCTTTGGTTTCACCTTCTGATCAAAGAAACAAGTTTGCTAGAATTACTGTTGCTCTTGCAGCTCTTTTACATAGTGTAGATGAGACAGGAGAAAAAATTGTTGTCGTAAAAAATCATGTTGAAATAATTTATAATTACTTAAAGACTATATATAATGCTCCAGGGTGTGCTTTAAACTATTATGCTAAACTTGCTGTTAAAGAAGAAACAATAACTCTAGAACAGTATAAGAAGTTGGCTAACTATTTAAAGGAAAACGTAACATTTCTTAAAAGTGAGTATGATTTTATCTCGTTTATAAGACTATTTGCTAACCAACAGTACTTAGGTCTTAATGATGTTGAAGCCATGCTTTCTATTGACAGAACAGACGTAAAAGAATTGTTATCTAGTTTACAACGGGGTAAAATGATAGTAAGAACTTCTAGTGGATTTAGAAAAACAGCTAGATTTAATAGCTTTATAAATAAAGCTTTTAGCATAGGAATTTTTGATGAGTCAGAAGAAGATATCATCTAAGTGTGAAGTATGTTTTTATGCGTACTACATTCCTAATGGTCACTTAGAACATCTTAAGTGTAGGATAAATAATTGTACAGTTAGAAAAAATGGGCCTATGAGTTGCCGTTTACTATTTAGAGAAAGGAGACAACATGAGTTTTTACTTCAACATTATTTTTGGTATTTTCGCTAGTTCGTACCCGCCTGACTTATTGGACAGTAAGTTAGATGAGGTAAATGGTTTTGGAGTTAATGGCTATGTACAAAATGCTTGTATAGAACATTATGATAATTATAAAAGTAGTAAGGAGGGTTTATGGTAAAAGAAAACAATGAAGTATCAGCGCCGTTTCATTATACAGAAGGTGGTTTAGAGGTTATTGATATTTTAGAAGCAAAGCTGCCAGCTGCAGAGTTCGAGGGATTTTTAATTGGAAACATATTAAAATATGTATTTAGGCATAAATTAAAAAATGGTACAACCGATTTAAAAAAAGCAAAATGGTATTTGGACAGATTATTAAGCACCCCCGATAAAAAGTAGTAAAAAGTATATATTTTTATGTACTTTGTTCAAATATATATTATAATATATTTGCTATTTGGCAAGTTTTAATTATAGGAGTTAACATGAGTTATTTTTTACACAAGAAATCAAAAAAACTGATCGAAGTTATCAGCAAAGAAGACAATGTACTTACTTTAAAAGAGTTTGGTTCTGACAAAGAAAAACAGATAAAGTCAGGCTTATTCAACAAACTTTTTGCTGAGGCTTCAGATGAACAAGTAGAAGAAGCTAAAACTAAGCTAGCCGCTGCAGAAGAGCTTAAAATTGCAAAACAACAAGAAAGAGAAGCTAAAAAAGCTGCAAAAGCCAAAAAAGATGGCCGTACGCCAAGAGCAGCTAAATCTGCTGAAAAACATGAAGATTCTGCAAGGTTTAAAGAACTTGTAGAAAAACATGTTATTAAGAACACATACGAATTACTTGAAAATGGACAAGAAGTGCATACAGCAATAATCGGTTTAGAAGGAAAAGACGCCGCAACTACTCTTACTTATACTTCTTATGTAAAAGCAACACATAATGGTTTTGCAAGAACATATGTTGCTTTTAACGGCAGAAAGCTTACTGATTATAATAATATCGGAGCTACTGTTGTTTCTGAAGACTTTGCAGCTGATTTTGGTATGGCGCCTGAAGATATGGCATTCTTGCTTATTACTTTAAGAAGAGCTACTTGTAATAAGCACAAAGAAGACTATACAGTTGAAGAAATTCTTAAAACTAAAAAAGCTTATGCTGAGAAAAAGAAACAAGAGGCTTTTGAAAAACAAAAAGCTGCTGTTAAAAAGAAAAGAGATCACGCTGCAGCCTTGGTAGAAAAACGTGATGCTAAAAAAGCTGAACAGGCTATAAAGGCATTAGAAAAAGACGCTGTAAAACGAGCAGAACATGCAGAACTTATGGCTAAAAAAGAAGAAATGAAAAAAGCCAGGAAATTAGAAAAAGAAGAAAACGCTGCTAAAGAGGCTGCAGAAGCACCAAAAGCAGAAGCACCAAAAGCAGAAGCTAAAGCTGCCCTTAAAAAATAATGTTTATAGTAGAAGGACCAGACTGCGCAGGTAAATCCACTCTGTGCAGTCTTCTTTCTTCGGTTCTAAAGCTGGATATAATTCATCTAAATAATAAATCAGACAATTCTTTCCATACATATTTAAGTCGTATTGTTGAAATGGAGAAAAGGCCAGTTATATATGACCGTTTCTTTTTTTCAGAGGCTGTATATTCGGAAGCACTTTGTCGTAAAAGAACTTTTAAAGACTTTGAATACAGCTTGTTAAAATCTCAAGTGATTAAAAGTAATGTTCAAGTAATACATTGTACACAGCAACCTAGGGTGCTACTTCAACGCGCTGCAGACAGAGGTGAAGACTTTGTTAACAGTTTGGAATTGGTTACAATTGCTGATTTATTTCACAAACACCTTTTTGGTTTCCCTGTACTTACAGTCGAACCAAATATATTCAATATCGAATTATTTAGAAGTAGCCTTGAGGCACACATAGATTCCATATATGAATTAAAAAATACAAATGAGTAGTATGTTATACGTTATTAATTTAAACTATCTTCGGAGCAACTATGATTATAAAAGGAACATCAAAAAACTATCAATTCTTTGATAGGAAACACTATAACGACGTAGGTCTGGACATAGGCCTTCCCTACAACGCTGTAATAACACCAGGCTTAAATATTATTGACTTAGAAGTGCAAGTAGAAATACCAAATGGTTATATGGGATTGCTACTTCCTAGATCATCTACAGCTAAGGTCGGAATAAATGCAATTTCGGTTCCCATAGATCCAGGTTATACTGGAAATATTCATGCATTTTTAACAAATAGTTCAAATGAAGTTTATAATTTTAAGGCAGGAAAATGCTTAGTACAGCTGGTTCTTATTCCAGTAGCAATTACTAATGTTGTTGAAAAATTAGAATCTTCAAGAGGTGATAAAGCTTTTAATTCTAGTGAGAGGTAGTTATGAGGTTATGGCATCAAAGCTTGTTACCTCATTTACCATTGAAACAACTAGTCGGTCAACACAGAGAATGTTGTGCGTTAAGAGGTAAAGGCTGGTATAAAAAGCATTCAACTGTACAATATGCGCTAGATGATAAATTTGAAAAACTTGTGGCTTACCATTTAGTAGTTATTAATGAGGCAGAAGCACGAAATATAAATATTTCAGATGAATGGAAAGATATTTATTATCGGGGTAAGAAATTAAACCGATTGGCCGAGGGTGAGCTAGACACTGGGTTAATAAGTAATCTGGTGTCTAGTTCTAAAAAACGTAAGAAAATTTATGCAGAACATAATATAAGTTATATATATGAATGTATTAAAAATTTAAGAGAAAAAAATGTGCATATAGACTTTATGCAGAGTTATTACGGAGGGCAGTATGTTTGAAATTTCCGGAACTAAGGTGTATGGGCTCGCAGAGTCATTAGTCGCTGCAGGTTTGCCAAAAGATACAGGAATTATTGAAGACTTTTTTAAAAAGCAAGATGATATATATCATGATTATAATTGTGAAATTCGTGCAGAAAAATTAGGTAACGTTCCTATTGGTTCTGGTCATGATTGTTTTTTAAAAGGGATAATAGTTCAAATGAACATAAGATATCCACAGTATTTTTCACTACAGTTTCAAAGATATCACTTTCATGATATTATTTCAAGTCAGTCTAAGATGCATAAAATATTAACTTTTAATATAGATAAGCAGTGCAATGAATATACAGATATTCGTGCTATTGAACTTTTACAGGAATGTATACAGCAATATAAAAAAGCTGCAAGTATTGAAGCGAAAAATCATCTCTTTAAGCGGATTCTTGCAAATACTCCTATGGGGTTTGAGTTAACTATGAGAGTAAGCACTAATTATTTACAGTTAAAAACTATTTATTCTCAACGAGTTAACTCTGATGCGAAAAGAATGGATGAATGGAGAATATTTTGTAATTGGTGTGAGTCGTTACCTTATTTTAAACAATTTGTGCTAAAAGGCGGTAAATAATGCTATTAAATTTATTTAAGCGTAGGTTTAAAAAATTAAACTTATCTCAGTTATCAAAAGACAATAAAGCAAAAGATTTGTTTAATCAAGTGCAAGAGTTATTCAGATTCAATAGAAATGAATTTGCTTGTAAATGTGGATGTGGACAAGCAGGTATGGACTTTGAACTATTATTTATGGTTGAAATACTCAGAGCAGAATTAGAACATCTGCTTAATGCTCAAATAGTAGTAGATGTATCCAGCGGAAATCGCTGTATTGAACATAACAGTAAAACTCCAGGTGCATTTGCTAATTCTTATCATACTAAATCAATGGCAGGTGATTTTAAGTTTCGTTATAAAGGTACTGATAAATATATAGACGGTAACTTATTATATAATGTTGCGTGCCGCTTGTTTCCAAACAAATATGGTATAGGTGAGTATGAAAATAGGATACATTTAGACTCAAGGAAGGGTAAAGCAAGATGGAAAGGATAAAAACACTGCAGTGTTCTGACTGTATTTTTTCAATAACAGAAGAGTTAGATCGTCTTTACTGTGCAATGCTTAAAGAAGATATAACAGACAGAGAAAACATTTGTGATAAGTTTAAAGAGTTTTAGAGGATAAATATGAGAAAATGGTACGAGCTTCGAGGCCATGCTATGCAAGGTAAGCGTATAAAAATGAGTAAGGAAGATTATTTTAATGGTTTACTCACAGAACTTTCAATAGCTGTAGAATTAGAAGAAGACAGAAAAACAAAAAGAGTTTTACTTGAAGAGTATAATAGGCTAGTAGTAGAATCTAGTAGGTATACTATAGTAAAAAAGAATAAAAAAGAGGATGATGAAAATGAAGATATCTGAAATGCTGGGTCAGCGTAAGCCTATAAAAACGGCAGACGTAAATAAAAACATCTTTAAGACCGGTGAAAAAGCTGCAGTTGAGCGACCAAAAATTGAACAAAAAGCTAAAGATTACAGAGAGATAACTACAAAAACAGAACTATTATTTTACTTAAAAAAGTGTGCTAAAACAGGTTATTTTTCATTTGACTTTGAGACAGCACCAAGTAAAGAAACAAGAGAAAAGTGGTCTGATTATTTACTTGATTACGGTAAAAGACTAGAAGATACTCAAGAACATTACAGGGTACAAAAAATCGCTGTAAAAGAAACACACGGGGTAATTGGTCTTAAAAGAGTAGAAAAATTAGAGAAAAAAGCTATTAATGAGCTTGAAAAAGAATTTAAAGCCAAAAAAGCTGAATTCAACATGTCACCTACTGACCCCCACAGAAATAAAATATGCACAATGTCAATTTCAGCAGATATAAACGAGGCTAGAGTTATCTTTTTAGACCACCTGGTAGGAACTAATTTTGAACTTTCTGCTGAAGAAGTATTTAATATTTTAGAAGAAAAGATATTTTCAAACCCTGAAATAGTAAAAATTGCGTTTAATATGGTGTTTGAAACTAAATGTTTACTTAAATATGGAAAGTATTTACTTAAACCTGTTTCAGATCCTCACATTGCAGGTGTGAGAATAAAACAAGCTGTAAATACTAATGATATTGCAGACCCTAAAAAACCAGCCTATGGAATGGACCTTAAGTCTTTAACGGGCTTATACTTTGGAGTTGAACTTCCTGACTTTCTTTCTGTACTGGAAAAGAATAATATCAAATTTTTCGACGAATTTGCAGCGGGTAATGAAAACGCTGTAGAATACGCGTCTCATGACTCTGACTACGGTTTACAATTACATTTATACTACAAGAAAATGGCTGAGCAAATACCAATTTATACTGATACACCTTATAAAAATTATTGGGGTTGGTTATCTGAAATTGAAATGCCATTTTCCAGAGTAATTGGACTTATGGAGTATAATGGAGTTGCTTGGAATGACGAACAAGGTAAAAAAGTTTATGAAACAGCTCTCCAAAACGCTGCAGAAGCAAAAATGCGACTTATAAATCTAGCTAGAAAAGTAGCTGATAAATTAGAAGAAGAAGATCCTTTTTATCCAGAAACGTCTATAGATATTCTTAAGAATTTAGACCCTGGTAAAACGGGAAAAAATAATGCCGTTAAACACTTTATATTTGAAGTATTAGAAGTTGAGCCAGCAAGTTACTCTGATAAAACTAATTTACCAAGTATGGATTATGCTTCAATGCTTGACATGATTTTTATGTTAGAAAATAACTTGCATAGTTTAAAAGAAGAAAAACATTTAATTAAAGATATTCCAAAAAGTTGGGTTGACCAGTATAAAAATGAGGGTGAACGTGGCTTTATGACGAGACAACAAAGAGCTGCAACTGAGATATATTTAAGAGAACCTAAACCTTTTAAAGAAGAAGCATTGCAAGCTTTACGGGCAATCTTAGATATACAAAAAGCTGGAACTTTAATTAGTAGCCATATTGAAGGTAGAACTAAGTATATACATCCTGTAACAAGTAGAATCCATTCTGGCTATACTTTATGGACCGAAACTTCAAGGCTTAATTCTTCAAAACCTAATTGTCAAAATATTCCAAGACCTGATAATGATCCTTTTAAAATCAGGAACTTATACGAAGCCCCAGATGGTAAAAATCTTATTCTTATTGACTATTCAGGTTTTGAACTCAGGATTATGGCTTGGGCTTCCCAGGATTCTACTATGTTGAATTTATTCAGAAACAATGGTGATATGCATAGGCTTACAGCGTCTACATTGACAGGAAAACCTACGGATGAAATAACTAAAGAAGAAAGAAGAGACGCTAAAGCCGGTAACTTTGGTATTAGTTACGGTGGAACTGAGCATTCTTTACAGAAGACTCTTAAGACTATGGAAATAAGAAAGTCTATTGAAGAATGTGACGCAATTGTAAAAGCTATTAAAAAGACATATCCAGGTGTTCCTGCTTTTCAAAGTGCTATTGCTGATAAAGCTAGGAAACAAGGTTTTGTTGAAACTATATTTGGTTATAGGAGAATGTTAGGTAAAATTCGGTCTAATAACGGTTATGAAAGAGGACAGGATGAAAGAAGAGCTGCAAATACACCGATTCAGGGAACTGCAGCTGATATAATGAAAAATGCTCAGAACAAAGTTTATGAGTATATTTACAATAATAAGCTTCAAGGTAAATTTGATATGATTGCCCAAGTGCATGATGAAATTGTTTTTGAAGTAGATGAAGATCCTAAATTAATTGATAAAGTAGTAAGAGATGTTAAAGACATAATGGAAGAAAAACCGGTTAATTCTTTTAATATAGATCTTATTGCAGAAGTTAGTATTTCTAAAAAAGGTTGGGCAGATAAACAAGATTATGTATTTAAAGAAGAGGTAGAAGATGACTCAGAAATCTGAAGAAAAAACTCCAGAAGTTATAACTATTGTTGGTTTACCAATAATAGAAGAACGTAACTTTTGTTGGTGTATATGTGGCAGCAGGCATTTAATTAGAAAGACAGCTACTGGTAACTTTAGGGTAAATTGTCCTGAGTTAGGCTACAGCTTTTTGACAAAGACTGTTAGAGGCTTAGTAGTTAAGTTGCTTACTGCTTATACACAAATTGTAAATAATATGACTGAAGAGCAAAAACAGAGAGCTACTGAAATAATGATTGCTCGTAGGGTCATTGAAAAAATGGAAGGCAAGAGGGAGAACTTTGCAAATCTAGCAAGAGCAAGAAGTTTGGCTAAGGACCTTTATAGAAAATCCTATTTAAAAGATAATGGTAAAGGCGTTGTTGTTAACTTTAATGACGGTCATATAGAACTCGATTTTAGTGGAGAAGGGAGTGAAGAAAAGAGTACTACTGAGTAGGTTAGGAAAAGAACGTATTCATGCTTGTATCCCACTTATTTTAGAAAATTTACATAAGCATGTAGATATAAATATACTTGAGGATAATGATGAAGACTTATCATTTATTGTAGAAATAGGAATAAGAGACAGTATAAATGATCTTATTAGTCCTATAGTAAATAATATTATACAGGAGTTAAAAGATGAGTTTAAATAGACCAGGAATTCATGAGTACGCTATGAATATTGCTAAGGCAGTCGCAACTCGTAGTACATGTTTTCGTAAGAAAGTAGGCGCTGTAATTATGAGGGATAAAAAAATATTGTCTACTGGGTATAATGGAGCTCCTACTGGTTTAAAAGACTGTTTTGAACTTGGACTTTGTAGTAAAGAAGAAGGTTGTCTCTCAGTTCATGCTGAACAAAACGCAATAATATTTGCGGCTAAGAATGGTGTGAGAGTCGAAGACGCTGCAATATACGTGACTCACGCGCCTTGTTTGCAGTGTGCTAGAATGATAATAAACGCTGGCTTAAGTACTGTTTATTATGAAAAGGAAAATAAAGATATGAGCGGCTTAAGGTTTTTGTTAAGTTACGGACCTCGAACCATATGGTTAAAAAATGAGAAGTAGCAAATATTCTATCGAAGTAACAAAACGAAATATAGCTATAGAAAACGCTGCAGAGAGGCTGTGGGAAAAATTGGAATTCTGGACTAATGATATAAGTCTAGATGACTATGACCCTGAAAAAGATAAGTTTAATGGTACCTGGGACTTAGTAGCTAGTAAAAATGATCTTTTAGACTTTTTACTAGATGAAGTAGAAGAAGAATTTCTTGTTAAGCTTAACAGCTTGCATAGAGATTGGGCAATGTATATGTTTTTGTATCACAATATTACAGTATATAATAATGAATTTGAAAAAACATTGGAGGCTAGAGAATGATAAATAGACAAGTTATTGCTAAGTACTACATGGTTAAACTTTGTATAATAATCTTAGTTAGTTTTACTTATTTGTTTCTTGACATTGTATCTGTTAATTTCCTATTTACAGCTTTTGGGATTGATTTAACAAAAGTGCAGTCTTTTATGGTTGTTATTGGAGTTGCGTTTTTAACACATAAAGGTGAATTGTATGATCATAAACACCAGCACAATTTACGCTTATTTGTTCATGATAAACTTCTCAGATCTTTTAGTTACTTAATAAAGAGCGTATTGTTCTTATTTGTATCATTTGGCTATTTAGTTTATTTTACTTGATGCCCCTAAATATTTAAAAATATTAATCTTTATATTTATACTAAAAATGTTTTATTGTTTAACTGGGGCGATCTTGGAGCTCCTAAATATATTTGTTTTAAAAAATATTATATTTATTTTGGGTTAAAAAATTAGAGTTTATTTGTAGAAAAAAAGTTTTACTTAGTAAATAAAATAATATATTATTATATGTATTTAAATAATACAAGTTGATAAAAATTTTTTAATTCGTTTATTGGAGGAGAACTATGGACAATATTTTACAATTCGCTAGGAAAACAGACAACTTGATAAAAGAGAACATAAAACTTGAGTTGGAAATTCAGGAGAAAGAACAAGAAATTCAAGAGCAAAAATTAAAACAAGCTGCAGAAAAAGCAGAAAAAGCCAAAAAAGACACAACTAAACCTAAATCAAAACCAAAACCTAAGTCAAAAAAAGATAAATAAACTTCACAGTAATCCGGTCAGGGAGGTTCCGAAAGGTACCTCCTTATTTTAATGGAGGTTGTATGGATAAAATATATGTATATTATGAAGGTACATGGTATGAACCTGTTCCAGAAGAATTAGAAGGTGTTTGTCAAGGTTGTGAGTTAAAGAAAGAAACAGACATGACTTGTCCGTTAGGAAGTTTTTGCAATGTGAAGCGCGTAATTTTTAAAGAAACAGACATGCCAATTTCTACAGAAGTAGTAGGAAAAAAAGATGTGTTAGAACCTTTTACCTTAAAAAATAAAAATATGTTAAGAAATAAGTGGATAGTAAACAAAAATTCGAGTCAAGAATACTTAATAGTAGGCATAACTGATAAAGGCGTATTTCTTGGTTGTGGTACACATTTAACTTATGAACAATTGTTTGAAGACTACAGCTTTTTAAATGGTAGTTGTTGCGGAGTAAAAGTTTGAAACGCTGCAGATATTGCATATATTATAAAGAAGGTAAGTGTGAAAACTTTACTATTAGTAGTTCTATTATAGGTAGTTTAAAAGTAGTTTTTGAAGCTAGCAGTTGTGAATATTATTTTGAGTTTAAGGAAAAAGAAAATGATAGTAAAAATCAAGAAAAATAAGTACGTAAATATCAATTATATTGTGTCGCTTGAAATTGAGTATAAAGTTGTAAAAGTTACTACAATAGATGAGGTTATAAAAGTAGAGTTTGAGTCTATAGAAGAAGCTAATAACTTTATTATCAGGATTAAAAAGAGTAGTGAGGCAGTACCTATTAAATTAGGTACAATTGCTAAAGTATTAGGATTTGCGAGAGCACATTTATGATTGAGAAAAAAGAACATCATATAGATGAAGTAGAAATGAAACAGCTGCAGGACTTTGCCCATTTACTTTGGCTTGGTAACGGTAATAAAATAGATTTAACTGTTGTTAGTTATAAAAGAGATAAAAAGCATAAAGTATTTAATACAAGAGAAAAATTAAAGATGCTTGAATTACATGAAGAAGAAAAGTTAACAATGGAAGATCTAAGTAAAATTTTCAAAATTCATCCAAGTTCTGTAAGTAAGTTTATAAGAGAAGTAAAAAACAATAAAAAGTAAGGAGGCAAAAATGACGTCAAAAGTTCATGAAGACTGTACTAATTGTGGAGACTGCGGTAATCCGAAAGAATTCAAAAACGCTGTAACTGTGTTTGCGGATTTAATAGATGACTTATCAGATTTTGCGGAAGCTAAAGAACAAGTAAAAGGTGTTTATTGTCATTTTATAGCCGATATATTTCATGCTTATTTAAAGAAAAGAGCTGCAGCTAAGAAGACTACAGTGTTTGCTTTGGTGAAAGACGTAAAAGAGTCTTTTAAAACTTATGAAAAAATTTTTAAGATTATTAACGAACAAGAAATGGAAGGTGAATAATGTTTAAAACTTATAGAAAAAAGCCAGTTACTGTAAAAGCAGTACAGCTGACTTCTGATAATATTGAAGAAGTCTTTTCTCTGCTTCCTACTACAGCGTTTGATCTTAGTACTGCCCAGAATTTTGATGATGGCTTAGTAATTAATACTCTTGAAGGTAAAATGTTAGCTAAGCTTGATGATTATATTATTCAGGGTATTAAAGGAGAATTTTATCCATGTGATGCAGAAATATTTAAACTTACTTATGATGAATTTTATCCTTGTAGTATTGAGTCGACTGGACTTATTTATGAGGAGAAATAATGGTAGACTTAATAATAGTAATACTTCTTGGTATAAATATTTTAGTACTGACGCACAGTCATAATAGTTTGACACGTCAAAATATGCTTTTATATGAAGTAATGAAGGATATTAATGATGAATTAAAGGAGAAATAAAATGGCATTAGAAACGTTAAAAGGTGTTAAGAAGCTTGGAGAATTTGATGTGGTTATTATGGATGAGTTAAGAGAGAAATTTCCTGAGAAGTTTAACGAATCTGGAGCAATGGATTATAAATGGTTTGAGAAAGATATTAGGCCAAACAACTTTGTTTATGTGAGAAATGACGTGAATAGTATCTCATTTACAATTCAGAATGGGCCAATTAAAGAAAATGGCATAAATGGGTGTCAAGTAGACACTATTATTGAGGCCGCTAAAACTATTATTGAAGGGCTGAATAATAAGTTACCATGTAGAGAAAATTCTATTGCTATCACTAAACTTGATGAAGCTTTAATGTGGCTTGAGAAAAGAAAAAAAGATAGAGAAGCTCGGGGTGTTGAAGGCTTTAATAAAAAGTAAGGAAAAACTATGATAAAGATAATTGATATGTGCGCTACTTTAATAGTAATAGTATTTATAGTTTTTGTTAGCATATGGATATTTGGACAATATATGGAGCAAAAAGAAAAAGAATACGAGCGGATTATTCTTTGTATTGATGAATGCCCAGAGGAGTCAGCAAAATGTATTTTAAAGTGCCGGAAAAGTTTGGAGGACGAATAAATGACATGAGAGACGTAATTACTGGGTTTGCTATAGGTCTTGTTGTAGCTGGATGCTTTATGATTCTAATGCTAGTTTCAATAGACACTGCAGATGAATATTATGATTGTAAGCAGATGGAATTGGTAGTAAAAGAACTGCATAAGTACACAGATAAAGAAATAAAGTGTTGGATGATTATTAGAAGAGTAGAAGGGGCAGAAGCTTACAGTGTTTTAAAAGAAGAAGATAATGTTTCTTTTATTGAGGAGTAAGTATGAAAATCAAACCCGCTGCAGTGTCTGACAAACGAAAAATTAAAGGTTGTTATGCCTGCAAGCATTTAGATTTTTATGAGGCATATCATGAAGAAGCTGCAGATTCCGGTTGGTTTTGCAGCGTTCGGGAAAATATAGATCCACGGCGGTTTCCTTACAAAAGGAAATGTAGGTGGGCTAGTAAACTGGATTACTTTTATAAAGGAGTTGAAGAATGAGTAAAGAAAAATGTGAATTTTGTGAACTAGAAATGTCGTATATAGTAGATGATATCGTAATTAGTTTAGATTTAGAGGAGGAGTTTAATTTTGAAATAGAACAAGATGAATGTTCACATATTACCTCTTTAAAAATAAATTATTGTCCTTTTTGTGGTAAAAAACTATGAGTAAACAACAAAAAAATTTCAGAATCGAGTTACTTGAAGAATTTGTAGAAGCAGATAGTATAGAAGAAGCGCTGCAAGAACTGGAAGACAATCTTGGTGAGTATATTTATCTTATAGAAGAAGATGATAAGGAGTACAATTAATGGGTTTCACAATTACTATAAAAGTAGATGAAGAATTTGAAGCTATGGAGTATAAACGAGATAAAAATAGGATGATTAAAGATAACCTTACTAAGCAGCTCATAGCTCTTGTTTCTATTGATTCTCACGTGCTTTGTATAGATCCAAGGCAAAGTCCGCAGAAAACTATAGTAGATACAGTAGAAGATATTGTCGATAACTTGGCAGATGCCATCGTAAACATAATGATAGCAGAAGCTGCAATTGCAGCAACTGAAAATTTAGATATGCTTAATTAAGGAGAAGGATGAAATGGATATAAAGTTTAAAATAAATGAGTATAGCCGTAGAGCTGAAGTTGTAACTGCGCTTATAGAAGCGGGTCATAAATTATCAGTTGAAACTGAGGGTAAAACTCATTTTGATGTTACTTCGTATATCGTAGTACATGACATAGATGACTGCTTAGTAAAATAACCAGCTGCAGATTAGGAGGTCTTATGAGAAAGTATCCAAAAATTAAAAATGTTTTTAAAAGAGAAGAAAACGGTAGATCTTTTATTAAAAAGTTTACTTGTCCTGAATTTGAGTACTTAAAAAATAATGATTGGTTTGGTACAGAAAAAGTAGACGGAACCAATATTAGGTTAATTTGGGACGGCGAAAAATCTTATATCAGAGGAAAACAAGATGAGTCACAAATACCAGTTTTTCTTTATGAAAAATTAATGCAGATAAAAGACACTATTGACTTCTCTGCAGCGTTTGAGAGTAATGACGTAGTTCTTTACGGAGAAGGCTTTGGTCACAGAATTAATAAAGGCTACTCAGATTTGGGAAAGTATACTGATTTTGTATTATTTGATGTACAAATAAATGGTACGTTTTTACCTTTTAAAGCAGTTCAGCATATTGCACAAGAACTAAAGTTACGTTGTGTTCCTATGGTTTTTACTGGTACACTTTTACAGGCAATTAAGTTTGCTGAGACAGGTTTTAAATCAAACTTTGGTAAAGAAGAAGCAGAAGGAATAGTTGTTAAACCTGTTAATGAGTTTTTAGCCAGAAATAACGATAGGATCATAGTTAAACTTAAAACTAAAGATCTAAGAAAAGCTTTATGGGAGGGCTATGATGGACTCTGATAAACTAATAATGAAAAGCTCAGGTCATTATACTGAAATAAGATATAACAATATCGTTTTAGTTGCTGTAAAAACAGATTTACAAGATAAATGCGAATTGTGTCATTTTCAAAACAAAATTGCAGCTTGTTGTATGATGACATGCGACGGCGTAGTTTACAAACAACTTAAAAAATAATACTGGAGGGGACCATGTTAAAGTTAAAAAGAAGTATAGCTTGCAAAAATGCACCGCTAAGAATGAGAAAGTACACGTTTGACAACTTAATAGACTATACAATAGAGGAGGTTGTTACTCAGATATTTACTTTCAATGAATTTAAACTTATTGATCGTGACTGTGAAATAATAATACTAAACACTACTTTATATATCATGGTCCCCGAAAACCGCACTATTGAAGTGTCATTTAACAATTTTAAAAAAGGCAAGATAGAAGAACATTTTTCTAAGATAAAAAGGAGTTTAATATGAAAGAAACAAACGTGGTTACTAAACAACTTACTGATTCATTAGTTACATGTTTAGTAAATGGTTACTTAAATGAAGAAAAAGGCGATAACAGAGTTGAGAAGCTCTTGGTTCTCAGTTCGCTCTTCGTAGCTCAAAGCGGAAGCAAAGCTATCAAAGACGCTGCAAATATGAACATGGACGAAGCTTTTGATTATATGCTAATTGGTTGTAAACAGCTTGAAAAATGCATAAATGAAGCCAGAGAACTAGCTGAAAAGCATAATTATGAAGAAAAAACGATAGTAGAAGAACTAAAAGCTGCAGATGGGAGAAACTAATGAA
>Ga0180434_10005245_pt1 | contig 15386 bp, 15 predicted proteins | sample SS_ome_7_FD_132453 | JGI IMG/M metagenome (GOLD analysis project Ga0180434, IMG submission 132453) | Hypersaline lake sediment archaeal communities from the Salton Sea, California, USA - SS_1_D_2 metaG | ecosystem: Environmental > Aquatic > Non-marine Saline and Alkaline > Hypersaline >...
AAGAACTCAAAGCAACGCCTCCTCCGGAGTATGCACTGCCTGGACTCATCAGCGATTTCGAAGGTGACGAGGTGACAGCCCGGATCGGCGCAGGATGGAGTGTGTCCACCGATGCCATGATGGGCGGTAAATCCAAGGCTGCGTTCAAGCTAGCCAAGGGCGGTGCCCTTGGCAGCCGTGGTTCCCTGCTGATTACCGGCAATGTTGTCGGCGACAGTCCGGTGAAGTGGGCCGGAGCGCTCTTTTCTCCCGGCAAGCGGATGATGACCCCGGCCAATCTTTCCTTTAAGAAATCCATCAGCTTTTGGGCCAAGGGTGAAGGCAAGACATATTCGATAATGGTCTTTGCCCAGAGCCTGGGATTCCAGCCGGCCATGCAGAGATTTTCCGCGAGGCCGGAATGGACAGAATGTGTATTCAGCTTCGAGAGCTTGGGCCTTGAAGGCTATGACATCATGGGGATTTTTATCGGCGGATCAATGGAAGCCGGACCGTTCACGCTCCAGATTGATGATGTGCGGTTGAAATAAAACTCAAACAACTCGGGGGACACTATACGTAATTGCCATAATCTATTTTAAAATTTTAGAAATATGTATGATGTCCCCCGAATTCCGAATTAGTTCGAATTGAATTTACTAGACGTCGATGCCCATTTTGCGCATGAGAATGAGGGCGTTGAAGCTTTCGCATTTACCCTTTTTGAGCTTGTAGTCGAAGAACAGTTTGTCGCCCTCAATATAGCCGTCGAAGTGATAATTGCGAATTTTCTCTGGAAAATCCTCTTCCAGTTTGGTCAATTCCAGATCGTGGGTGGCAACGAATCCGTTGGCTTGGCTGGCGGCCAGTTGTTTAAGAAGGGCGATGGCCCCGGCTTGACGATCCAGAGCATTGGTTCCTTTCAGCATCTCATCCAAGAGAAAAAACACATTCTCATGCTGGACAACGCCGTCAATGACCATTTTTAACCGTTGAAGTTCGGCATAAAAGAGGGAAAGACTTTTATCCAGGGAATCGCTGACCTTGAGGTTAGTGTAGAGCCTGATAGGGGAGAGCCTGCAGGTCTCGGCGCAGACCGGGGCCCCGGCCTGGGCCAGGAGCAAATTCACGCCGACCGTCTTGAGAAGGGTGCTTTTCCCCGACATATTGGGGCCGGTGATAATCCAAATCTTGTCCTTGCCATCCATTTCAATATCGTTGCCTACCCTTTGATCGTCCGGAATTAAAAGATGTCCCAGATTTTGTGCGCGAAATACAAAATCATTGTTGGTTATTTCTGGCATTACCCAAGTCGGGTTGTTGAAGGATAAGTTGGCCATGCTGGAGAGGGCTTCGAACCTTCCAATGGAATCAAACCATTCCGGTACATGGGGAGCGATCTTTTCTTTCCATTTTTCTAACCGGTAGGTCCAATGCAGATCCCAGAAGAACAGCGTGTTGAAAAGGGGGTGAAAAAAGGGATTTCGCCTGAGCTCCAGATATCCCACGAGGGACGACAGTTTTTGGATACAGAGAGAGGCTGGTTTGTCGTCGCTGCGGAGGCTCTCCCCGATTTTTGCCAGTACGGCGCTGGAGAAAGGGGCTTTTTCGATTTCGGCGATGATCTGGGCATAGTTGCGCAATATCCGGGTGTTTTTCATGGCCATGAGGTAGATACGGATCAGTTTTTTTCCCGTTTGTCTGTTGATGCCCATAGATGCGGCTAACGGCAGGAATAGGAACGGCCAGGGGAGCCCGGCAATGACCAGGCCGATGACACTGAGAGTGATCAAGGGCATGATGTGGAAGAGAAGAATTAAACCTTTTTTGGGAAGAATGAATACAGGTTCCTGGATGAGATCTGTGATGGCATCCAGTCTTTCCAGCGAATCTTCCACGATTTTTCCGTGGGCCTGGACGTTCTGCCGGAGGTCGATCTTGCTGCTTAATTCTAAAACGGCTTTTTGCCTTTCCTTTATTGGGTCGGAATCTTTGTCTGCGGGTAAGTTTTTCAGCCAAGCAGCGAGACCACGACAGCCCATGCCCGTGGCTGTCCGGTTAATATAGTGAAAGACACTTCTTTCGCCGAAAAGATCAAGGTCCGAGCTGTAGGCATGATCAGGGTCTTGGAAGGCCCCACCCGAGTTATAGTCGGGAAACTCGTGCTTTAAAGCCCTGATTTCTTCTTCGTTGATGGTCTGGAGGGTCTGGAAAAAGGTTCTCCTTTTGATGTAACTTTCGTGGATGATGGCGATAGCAATGAAGAAAACAGCTGCGGCGATGAGCCCAATGAGATGGGTTGACGAATAGGCAAGAGCCGCCAGATAGAACACGGCAATGAATCCCACAACGAGAGCCAGCTTGACGAGAGATAAGAGAATTTCAATCCGTTTTATAGATGCAATCCTTGACTTGTATTGCTCTATCCGGCTGGAGTAGATCTCCTCGGGATTTCTCTGTGTCATAGTGTGTGTCCGTATACTTGCGTGATTGACGGCGAATCCATTGCTTTCGATTGTCTATTGTAACCAATGCCGGATAATTCGCCTAATGGTTTTTTCCGCATAACCCATTTGCAAAAAGTTCGTAAAAGTCAATGAAAGCTTTGGCAGATCCTTCACGGGCTATTATAATGGGAAAAGAAGGTTCACAGAGTGACAGGGAAGGTCTGGTTTGCATTCCAGCTCTGGATGGAGTTTATAAGGGACGTGATAAATGGATGTTAAAAAAACCTTGATTGTGTGCTTGTTCTGGATGATTCTCTGTGTAAGTTTGGCGGCAACGAATCAGACAACTAGGGCCGTCCGCGGGGAAGCGGGCATTAGCATGAGTCAGGATGTCAGAACCGGGTTTATTGAAGTGAATGATGGGAAATTGTTTTATGAGGAAGCCGGAGAAGGGGAGATCATCGTCATGATTCATGACGGGATTCTCCACCGGGTGACATGGGATGCCCAATTCGAGGCCCTGGCCGAAGAGTATAGGGTCGTGCGCTATGACCGCCGAGGGTATGGCGATTCAAGCAAAGCGGAAGCCAAGTATTCGGATATCGAGGATTTGGAAATGGTGTTTGCCCAGCTGAACATCCGCGAAGCTGTTGTGATGGGAATGTCCTACGGAGGAAGTTTAGCCATCGATTTTACCTTAGCCAATCCGGACAGGGTGACGAAGATTGTTCTGGTTGGATCGATCGTGAGCGGCTATGGATATTCTGAACATATGTGGAATCGTGGGGGGCACTTGACTAAAGAGACATGGGAGTCGCCTGAAGCTTTGCGGCGGTATTTCTTTGAAAAAGATCCGTACACCGTGTGGGAAGAGAATAAAGAGGCGAGAGCGAAGGGGCTCCGGATGATCGAGAAATATCCCCATAATATGGATATGGAGAGGTATAAGCTTCTCCAAGGCCCACAACGCCCTGCTTTGGGCAGATTGGATGAGATCAAAGTCCCGGTGTTGATCGTTGTCGGTGAGTACGATATTCCGGATGTCCATGCCCACGCCGGGGTGATTGAGACCGGTATTTCCGGTTCCAAGCGCGTGATCGTGAACAATGCCGGGCATCATGTGCCCACAGAACAGCCTGAAATTCTCAACGAGCTCATCTTGAAGTTTGTCAGGGGGAAGTAGATCCGCATGGATGTCGTCGCAGCACTTCTCATTTTGGGGGCAGTCCAGGGCGTTCTGCTCGCATGTGTGCTTCTCTACAGGCGCAGCGGCAACAGGAGAGCCAATCGGTTTCTTGCCGGGATTGTCATCATCTTTTCTTTGAGCATTATGGTCCACACACTGTCTCATGCAACCCAATACATTCGATTGCCTTATCACCAGGAACTGATTCAGATATTTTATTTTTTATTCGGCCCATTTGTTTTTTTCTATGTAACACATTTAACAACAGTCAATTATCGACCGAAAAAGAAAAATATGTGGCATCTGCTACCGGTTATGATTGCTCTGGGTGTTTATATGCCATTTTATTTTATAACTTTGAGTAAAGAAGGTTTGCCGGGAAGCGATACAACTGTTTTGGGAACTGTGATTTCGTGGATAGTCCTGGTCCATATGCTTGCCTATTTGTTCATGTCTTTTCGACGGCTGTTGTCTCATTCCAAAGCCATTAAAAATTCGTTTTCTTCTGTAGAGAGAATCAACCTCAACTGGCTGAAGCTTTTTCTGAGCGGATTTGTCCTGCTCTGGGTAGTGGCCGTCTATTTGGATGTCACCAAGATTGGCACTCAATCCATCAATGCCATGTGGCTTCTGGTCTCGCTCTTAATGTATGTGATCGGTTACATGGGGCTGTGGCAGCCAGATATCTTTGCCGGGAGCGAATTCAGAGAAGATAGACCGGCTGCCAAAAAGTATGAAAAATCGACGTTGACAGAGGATAATGCGGAGAAATATCTGGAGCGGTTGAGCCGTTTCATGGAAAATGAAAAGCCCTTTTTGAATACGGACATTTCTCTTTATGGATTGGCTCGAAAATTGGCAATTCCGCCGCATCATCTTTCCCAAATCATCAACGAGAAACTGGGGCAAAATTTCTTCGAATTCATAAACGGTTACAGGGTGGAGGAAGCGAAAGTGAGACTGGTTGATCCTCAGCATGCCCATCTGACAATCGCGGCTATCGGCTTGGATTCTGGTTTCAATTCCATCTCCGCCTTTAATACGGCCTTTAAGAAGCATGCCGGCATGAGCCCCTCCCAGTTCCGGTCGTCACCTCGTTGACTTCCTTTCAACCGTCGATTCGTAGGAAGCGGACGGTTTTGTCTTTTTTTTTACTGCTTTCGGACATACCGGGTTTATAAGTCAGTCATCGTGATTTATAAGTCGCATAGACCCCGAAGCCATCTTTTCGTCAGAATGAGTGTGCGGTCAAGGCCGCAAAATTCATTCAAGGAGATGAAGATGGCAAGAAAAAATTTGACGGTTATGGCATGGATTTTCTATCTTTTGATTGTTTTTGAGATCATTTACATGGTCACCCCTTTTGCGCTGTTTTATTATTCCGCTTACGGGCCGAGTTTGAATTTCCTCAATAGGTCTCCGATCACAGCCTGGTCGGCGGGATTCTTTCTGCCCCATTTCACGGAGACATCCTCAGTAATCCTGAATGCATTGAACGGAGCAGGGAAACTGTTGTTTTTGCTGGGCCTTGTCCTTTTTCTTGTGGGCGCTGCGCAGATCTATTTTGCGAAATTTTTCAAAAAAAGTGCCGTGACCGGCGGCCTGTACAAGTTTTTGAGGCATCCTCAGTACACAGCTTTTGCGATCATGGGCTTGGGGACGCTTTTGGTGTGGCCCCGGTATATCATCCTGATTATGTTCACGACAATGCTCTTTGTCTATTATGCATTAGCCAGGAAAGAAGAGAGAGAATGCAGCCAGAAGTACGGTGAAGACTATGTGCAGTATGTGAAAAAGACGTCGATGTTTCTGCCCGGGGATGCGGTTATCTTCGAGCGGATTCAGGGAATGGCGATCTTTAAACGCAAACCGGCTGTGGCCATGCTTATGGTGTATGGGCTGGTTCTTTGCGGGGCTTTGTCGGCGGGATTTGGCCTGAGAAATTTTTCCGTGTCACAAATTTCAAAGCTCGCAGCGCCCCATGCGGTCACCTTATCCGTTGTTCCGATGGATTTGCGTGTGTTGGACAAAATAGTGCAGTTGACAGATGATCTTGGATGTATCCAGGAGAGGCTGGCTCAATCCGGATACGCAAACGGTGAAAAATTCATGAATTATGTGGTTCCGCTGGAGTGGATAATTCCGGACCTGCCCATCGATCCCGATGAGATCAGCATTAAGGGGCATCATCAGCCTCAAGATTATAATCCGGATGAGTTCAAAGTGCTGTTTGCCAAAGTCGTTTCACCGCCACTGCAGAATACCCAGGGTGTCGATATCCTTAAAAAAGCAAGAAAGATTCAGCCTGTTCTGGTCGTGAAACTGAACATTGCCAACAAGGAAATTTTGGGGATTGAAGTTCCTCCTGAAACTGTCCTCTGGGGCGATATCATCGCACCTCTGTTCTGAGTGCGTTATGGATTCTGGGCACCTTCTTGGATTTTGCGGTGCATCGGGGTTACGATCATAACAGCGACATCGAGGAGTTTTCGAATACAATCTTCATTTTGGCCGAGATCGGTGTATTTTCGAGCCCAGCCCAATTCTATCCGGGCATAATTGACCGCATCCTGAATCTGGGAGATTGCGTCAGGCATTGTGAAATCTTCGCCATCGTTAATCAGGCGGCGGGCCTTGTGAAGATACACAACGCCGTCGGGACTCAGAAAAGATTCGCTGTCGGAGATGTCTTTTGCTTTTTTCATGTATTCTGTGAATTCCGGAGGAAAGATTGTGTCCGGGGCTGTTTCCAGAATGGCTTCTAAGAGCAAGGTGAACATGAGCACCCCGTCCGAGTCCGGGCCTTCCGGTTTGTCCAGATATGAGGCAATCTTTTTGATTTTTGCCGCGACGGCATCTTTATCCACCGCTTCGACAAAAACGGAAAAAAGGACAAAAATCAACAGAATGGCGAAGGCTGTTAACACTTTTCTCATCCCGACCTCCTGATGTCATCTTGCATTCGTTTGACGTTCATTCTATACCGTTACCGCCCGAGCCTCTCAGGGTGTTTACAAAAAAGGTGCCAGGCACCTTTTTTCCCCATATAAAAAAAAGGTGCCTGGCACCATTTATATTAAAAAGATACAATGTAAACAAATTCTCCGGTGGTGACGGTTAAGAGTATGGGAAGGATATGCGTATTGCTGTTACTGCCCCAGGAGATGCTGAAGCTCTTCAAATGGCAACTGAGAAATCTCTCTACGAGCGATTGATCGCGCCTGTCGAATCGCAGATGATGCGCACCATATGGCGGATCGTGCGGCATGACCAGCTGGCCGAAGATACCCTGCAGGATGCCCTGGCCATCATCTGGCAGAAACGCAGCCGTATTCGACATCATCCCAATCCACAGGCCTTGATCCTCAAAATCTGCCTGAATTGTGCCTACGATTCACTGAGAAGACAATCACGGCAGCACAGGCAGCAATCTCTCGCTGGGCTCACTTCCTCTGCTGATCAAGAAGTTGGAAAGAACATATCTCAGGAACTGGAGCTGAAGCAGGCTGCAGACGAAGTTCTCAACGCCATCGGCCGTCTGCCGCGCAGCCAGGCTCTTGCTGTTTTGATGCGCATTGTTCAGAGACAACCCTATGAGGATATAGCCCGGACAATGGGATGTAGTGAAACAACGGTGCGCATTCATGTCTCCCGAGGCCGAAAACGCCTGAGCCAGCGGCTTGCCCATCTCCAAAACTCGTCACATGAGGAGTCATTCAATGCCAAATGAAAATAATCTAGATGAACACAATCATGATACGAAAACAGATGAGCTTTTGAGACAAGTGCTGAAAGATGACCTGCCCCCCCAAGTTGAGGCCCGGATGAAGGCTCAATTTATGCTGTTCCGGGAGAACGTCGAGCGCGACCAACAGCCATTGAAAATCTCTGCGGCGATGGCTGATTGGAGGCGTTTCTTTAACCTGAAATGGGCTGTCAGAAGGGAAGTGCTGGCCTTTTCCTCCCTGGCCATGATCGTTGCTGGTGCTTTCCTTCATGTTTCTGGCCACCGCAGTGCTATGGCTGAGACGCTGTCCTTTCTGAACTCATCCCTGTCTGTGGCTGCAAAAGTGCGGTATGCCTCATCCATGGAATGCCGCATGCGCTTTCCCGCCGAAAATGGAAAGCACCGGTCCTCGATCATTCGGTGGGTCTCTCCTGATGTCGCACGTGTGGATTTAATTGAACATGGGAAACCGAGCCAAACGCTTTTGATCTACGGCGAGGATATCACGCTTGCTGATCATTTCAGCAATGATTTTCTGAAATACCAAAGCCTGGAGCCAATCAAAGAAACGGATTTTGCATTTGCTCTAGAATTCCTTTCTCCCATAGCGCTTGCCACATCCATGTACGAAAAGTGGAAACCTCAGCATTTTGAGCTCAAAGCCCATGGCCAGAAAGCCGCTTTTTTTTTCCTCAATAATGGCGAGAAGGCATCACTGGAAATGATAGTGGATTTGGACACGCAGTTGCCGTTGACTTTGAAGAAATATTCTCTCGGTCCATCTGACGTTGAGGATGTCTATGAATTAGCCATGGAAGCACAGTTTCTCTGGAATGAGATAGACCTTCTCAAAAAAATTGATGATCAAACCCAGCAAGGGAGGGATGAATGACACAAAGAGAGAACAAACGGAATCCTTTTCTCATTTTGGGCAGGGTGTTGGTACTTGTTATCCTGATCTCAGCCGCCATCCTCTCCGGACGGTTCGCCGATTTTATGGACTTCTACGGGCTAGTCTTTGTGATTTTCGGGGGAGCCGCGCTCATCCTTATGAGTTTTTCTATTCGCGAGATCATCCTGGCGTTCAGGGCGGCCGGCAGCAGCGTCCGGCCTTATCTTGAGAGCCAAAAGGCCCTGCTATTTTGGCAATCCGCCTCCAGGGACTTCTGGATGATCGGAGTCCTGGCAACTCTCATGTCTTTTGTCATAGCTCTTACGAAATCAGAGGGGGGTCTCGAAGGGATTGCGACCCGGATGGCCTCTGCCCTCATCCCCACTGTGTACGGGGCGATTCTCAGTGTTATTTGCCTTGTCCCTGTCTTGAAGCTTAAAGGGATGCCTCCTATCAGTCCCCCCAAAAAAACCACAGATGAAATCACGGTAGAAAAAACGAGTCCGCAGATGGGGGGGCTTATTCCTTTGCGTTTTGAAAACATAATAGGATATGTGCTGTTTGCGGCCCTAATTACGGGGACACTGATAAAGTCAAGCCTCACCTCCGTTGATCCCATTTTTGATGCTTGGGAATGGGTGATTTACTGGCCTTCGTTGTTGGTTGTGCTCGGAGGCACGACAGCCCTGGTGCTGTTTGTCGGGAATTCGAACAGGGGACGAACCTTCACCCTTGGGTTTCCCGTCACGGGCCTTATTGGATCGTTCATGGGCATTATCCAGGTCCTCCTCGGTTTTTCCTCAAAAAGCATCCAGGATATCGCTGCGGCCGTGACCTTCATTCTCTCCTCCTGCTTCTTTGCTCTACTGGGAATTATGCTGGTGGGGGCCCCTATAGAAGACCGTTCCATCAACGGCTCTCAAACCGCCAAACATTCAACCTTGAGCCGTGTGTCCTGGTATGTCTTTCCTCTCGTGACGCTTATTCTGTTAGTGGTCACATTCATCATTGTCGTCACCCCGATGAAAAAGACGCTTTAATGCCTCAGTATCTATAGTTCGGGGGACATTTTACTTAATTTCAGGAAAAAGTATGCGGCTCTTTTGTTCCCTAATTCAGGGATCCGGGGGACACAATATGTAATCTAAGCTGGGATTCAATTGACGGAATCACTGGCAATTGTGCATGATTTTTCTTAGATTTTGAGCTTTTATTTCCTGATGGCAAGAAAAATATGCGAAAATTGGTTATAGTATCCCCCGATTTAAGAAAAATATGAGAAAATTAGGTATTGTGTCCCGATTTTATTATTTATTCTATTAATCCTATTTTTCCTCTATAATAAGTCCTTGCATGCGGTTTTTGGGAGGAAAATTTGCACAAGGAGGATGCCATTGGCTGAGCCAAAGCTATTAGCCTCAGAGGATGAAGTCAGAGTCAACGAGGAAGCTCTGGAGCGCCGCAAGAAAAAAGAGCCCTCTAAGACAAAGCATAAGATAACACTCAGGCCTTTTTACTGCAAAGGGTGCGGCCTTTGTGTGGACATCTGCCCCACCGGAACACTCCTGCTCACGACCAATAAAAGAACGCGATGGGGCGTGTCCGCTATCAAGTCGGCTCCAGAGTACTGCATCGGATGCAAAATGTGCGAGCATAGGTGTCCTGATTTCGCTATCTTTATCGACTATGACGTTGATGAGGAGGTCGAGAGGGAGCTGGAAGCGAGGAAGGACCATGAGTAAACGGCGAGCTCTGCAGGGAAATGACATCGTCGTCAAAGCCGCCATTGCCGCAGGATGCGACTTCTATGCCGGGTATCCCATATCACCTTCTTCCGAGATAACCGTCAATATGTCCAAGGAATTGCCCAAACTCGAGCGGGTGTTTATCCAGATGGAGGATGAGATCGCCTCGATCGGGGCTTGTATCGGGGCCTCTCTGGCCGGGAAAAAGGCGATGACCGCCACATCCGGGCCGGGATTTTCTCTGATGCAGGAAAACCTGGGCTTTGCCGTCATGGCCGAAGTCCCTTTGGTGGTTGTCAATGCCATGCGCGGGGGGCCGTCCACAGGCCTTCCGACAAGACCGTCCCAGGCTGATATGATGCAGGTGCGGTGGGGAACACACGGTGACCACCCCATAATCGCCGTCTATCCGGCTTTTCCAGAAGAAATTTATTACGAGACAATCAGGGCCTTCAACCTGGCCGAGAAATTCTGGAATCCTGTCATCCTTATGCTGGATGAATGCATCGCCAAAGCCCATGAAGACATCGAAATCCCTGAAATTGAGGATATCTACACTGACCGGATGAAAAAACACGAAGTCCAAGACCTGAATATCTATGAGAGGCACTTCGGAGAAAGCCCCCCGAGGGTAGATTTTTTCCAGGGATATCCCATCCACATCGATGGCCTGGAACATGACGCTCACGGCTGGCCCACATCCAGTCCTGCCATTACCGACCGGATGCAGCGGCTGCGGATGGATAAGATCACTAACGCGCTGGATGAGATCATCCGGCACAAGGAATATTTCTTGGAGGATGCCGAGATCATGGTCTTCAGTTTCGGGATCTCAGCGCGGTCGGCGTTAGCGGCTGTCCATCTGGCGAGAGAGAAGGGCATCAAAGCCGGCCTCTTCCAAGCCCTGACCATCTGGCCTTTTCCTGATGATGCCCTGAGAGAGCGATTCGAGCGCATCAAAAAGGTCCTGACTGTGGAGATGAACATGGGACAGATGGTCTATGAAGTGGAGAGGGTAGCCTGTCGAGGCGAGCAGACAAAGGCCCTGCTCCGTGCCAATGGCGTGCCCTTTACCCCCGAGGAAGTGCTGGCCAAGATCGAGGAGTTTTGAAATGAGAGATTATGAACGATACATCCGGTACGAAACATTCCCGAATCCGTGGTGTCCGGGTTGCGGGGACGGGATCATCCTCAAGGCGACAGCCATGGCCTTTGCCGATCTGGACCTCGATCCCGATGATATCATCGTGGTTGCGGGGATTGGATGTTCCGGAAGGATCCCCACTTTTTTCAGGACCAACACTCTCCACACCACACACGGACGGGCTCTCACCTATGCGACAGGCATTAAGCTGGCCCAGCCGGACAAGTTGGTGGTGGTTATCTCGGGCGACGGCGATGCCCTGGCCATAGGGGGCAACCATCTCATTCATGCAGCCAGACGGAACATCGGGATAAACCTGATTCTGATCAACAATGGCGTTTACGGGATGACCGGAGGACAGGCCTCCCCATTAACGCCGCAGCTCTTTCACACCGGGACAACGCCCTTTGGCAACATCGAGCCGAGATTCGACACAGTGGACCTTTTGATTGCAGCCAAAGTGTCCTTTGTGGCCAGAGAGACGGTCAACAGGCCTTTTCCGCTCAGGGAGGTGATCAAAAAGGCGCTGCAGCACAAGGGTTTTTCGGTCGTGGAGGCGATCAGCAACTGCCATGTCAACCTGGGAAGCAAGAACAAGATGAAAACAGCTTTGGCCATGACGAAATGGATTGCTGAAAAGACGGTGACCAAAGCGGAGTATGCGGAACTGAGCGAAGAGGAGAAAGAGCATAAATATCCTGTCGGCGTTCTGAAACAGGAAGATGAGAGGCTGGAATACACGGAGATCTACCACAATGTCGTCAGGTCAGCCGTAGAGACGCAAAAACGGGCCGAAGGGAGGGCCAGATGAGCCGGTATGAAGTCAGGTATGCGGCCATCGGCGGACAGGGCATCATAACAGCAGCAACTTTGCTGGTAGCCATCGCTGTGGAGAAAGAAAACAAACACGCCGTGGAGAGCCCGACCATCACAGCTGCCGTCAGGGGCGGCGCGACTAAAGCCGATGTCATCATTTCAGAGGATCGGGTCATCTATCCCCAGGCCATGGCCATTGATTTCTTTGTCTGCACCCACAGAAAACCCTATGCTATGTATAAAGATAAAATCAAAGACAACGCGATCGTGGTCATTGATTCCAATTTGATCTTTGATAAGGGGGATATAAAAAACTGGGCAATCCATGAGATCCCGATCATCCAAGAAACCAAGGAGAAGTTGGGAAGGTTGGTCCTAACGTCGGTCGTGACCCTTTCCATCACGCAGGCGTTAACCGGAATTATTGAATACGCAAACATGGTCAGCTATGTCCGGGCGTGGGCTCCGAAGGGATTCCTGGATTTGAACATGCAGGCTATTGATCTTGGGCAAAACCTGGCGAAATAGGCGATAATTTTAAGTCGCGGTTTCTGACTGGAATGTCTGATTCAAATTTTGTGTTTAAAAAATCAGACTGATGTCCGAGCCGCTCGTATGAGCCAATTATTGGGAGTGATTTGAATATCAACGATTAAAGGAGATAAACATGGATTTTTTTGAACTGATCGAACACAGATACAGTGTCAGAGCTTACGAGTCCAGACCTGTGGAGGAGGAAAAACTCCAGAAAGTGCTTGACGCTGCGCGACTGGCGCCGACCGCCGCCAATCGGCAGCCCTTCCGCATCATTGTCGTGAAGACAGAAGGGCGCGAGTCAGAGCTCAAGAGGATTTACCGGGCCGACTGGTTTACCCAGGCACCGGTCGTGATTTGTGCCTGTGCCGTTCCCGGTGAGGCCTGGACCCGGTCAGACGGCAAAGAGTACTATGATGTCGACACCACAATCGCCATGGACCACCTCATTCTCGCCGCAGCCAATCTGGGGTTAGGGAGCTGCTGGATCGCTGCTTTCGATGCTGCAGCAACGAAGGAGATCTTGGGGTTGCCGGATGATATCGAACCTGTTGCCCTCACGCCGCTCGGTTATCCCGCCGATAATCCAAGGACCAAACAACGGAAATCCCTGGCTGAATTAGTGAAATATGATAGGTGGTGACAGAGACAAGCGAACTTTCTCCACATAAATTTCGTCTTCTTTTACAGTCAGGATGGTCTATTCAATTATGTGGGGAGGAAACCATGCGAAAAATTACAGCAATCATGGCCCTTTTGTCTATCCTCATCTCGTGTTCACAAAAAGGATCTAACCAGGTCGAGCAGAGAATCGATCGCATCGAAAACGGGCTCATCGAATTCAAAACACCGGCTGAAATGCTTCAGCCTGACAGCAAACAGCTTGCTAATCCGTTGGGGTTAACAGAGAGGATGGGGCATTATAAGGTTCCGGGTGTGAGCATCGCTGTCATCAATGATGATCGTATCGAATGGACCAGAGCCTACGGGATAATGGATGTCAATACTGGTGCCCCGGTGACAACCGAAACCATTTTTGAAGCCGCATCCACCAGTAAGTTTATCACCTCCGCCATGGCCCTTCATTTTGTGGAGAAGGGATTGATTGAACTCGATAGGAACGTCAACGATTATTTAAAATCATGGAAGGTCCCGGACAATGAATTCACCAAGAATGAGAAAGTGACACTCCGGCGAATTTTAACCCACCGAGCAGGAATTCCGACCACGAATTTCGATTACGATGAGGAGATAGGGATTCCAACCCTTGTAGATGTGCTGAGCGGCAGGCCGCCTGCCGAAAATAAACCGGCCATACCGGCGTGGGTGCCGGGGTCGCAGTGGCAGTATTCGAATGTGGCTTACGATATCATCCAGCTCCTGCTAGAGGATGTAACGGGCAAGCCTTTTCAGCACGTTGCTGAAGAAATAGTTTTTGAACCCCTTGGGATGAAGAACACCACCTTTGTCTATCCTTTGGATGCGGAAAAGAAAAAAAGAGAGGCGATGCCGCATGATGCCGAGGGCATTTCACGGGAACCTGCGATGCATGAGACAGCATTCGCTCACGGGAACTTGACGACAACACCTACTGACATGGCCAAATTCGCCCTGGAGATGATTAGGGCCTATCAAGGAAAATCGGAAAAAATTCTATCCCAAAGCACTGCGAGACAACTTTTTCATAAAGAATGTGAGATCGATCAAAAAGCAATCCCATTGCCCTTTTTCCAAGGGCTGGGCGTTTTTCTGATGGGTGAGGGGAAGGATCTCGTCTTCACGCATCCGGGGGAAAATTATCCGGGGTTTATTTCCTGGTTAATGGGCTGGCCCGAACGCGGCACTGGTGTTGTCATCATGACGAATGGCGCACAAGGGTTTATGCTGGCCATAGAAATTGTCTCTGCCATACATCTTGAATACAACAGGACATTATAATGGTTTGCAGCAGACAAATATTGTCAAAGGGTACTTACCCGCACCGACAACGAACGGATCATAAGCGTGATTGAAGTCCATGTGCTTCACTTCAAAGCCTTTGTCTTTCAAGAGATCAAGCCAAGTCGACAGCTTAAAGAGGCCTAATGTCTCTGTATCGGAATGAATTTCCAGTTTTCCTTTGCGCCTGATCAAAAAAACAGCGGTTGCTTCATAAGTTGCTCCGGCTGGATCGGGAATAGAGTTGTTTTCAAACAGTGTTATTTCCACATCACCTTTAGAGCCTGTATAAACAAAATTGTTCTCTCTGAATTCTTCTTTAATCGGCGTCACAATCAAAAGCACTCCACCTGGTTTTAAGTGCACGTCTGCTGTCAGAATTGCCTTCTGAAGGTCTTCAAAAGTCGTCATATGACCTATGGAATCAGGAATGGCGACCGCATCAAAACGCTCTTCCAATTCAATGGCCCTCATATCTCCATTGAGATAGGTGACCCCTGGATTGAGTTCTCCAGCCATTTTCAACATCTCATTGCTGATGTCCACTCCTGTGACCTTAAAATGTTTCTTAAAGGTGTAATCATGGCCGCCAGCACCACAACCAAGATGGAGCAATGCCTTAACTTCGATTTTTGAATTATCCTTGATAACCTTGCTGAAGAGTTCTGTTTCCTCGATATACTCCTCAGGCGGGCCAACGATGTGTTCTGTCCAGGCAAGATCACGGTATGGACGCCACGTTGTTGTTTTCATCCCTGTTTAAACACCTTTGTTTTTCCTCTCAAGTTTGACGAGGTTTTCCACTTGGAAAGGAAAAATTGTTTGAAGCAGTGTGTTAAAGGCTTCAATTTTTATCTGTGAGTTCTTTTTTAAAACGATTAAGGGACATAAAAACTCTCAATTGAACCTTTATTCGTAAGGTTCCGTCTTTTATAATACATAACAATGCTGAGGGCTTTCAAATTCCTTTGAGGAGGA
>Ga0180434_10005246_pt1 | contig 15382 bp, 14 predicted proteins | sample SS_ome_7_FD_132453 | JGI IMG/M metagenome (GOLD analysis project Ga0180434, IMG submission 132453) | Hypersaline lake sediment archaeal communities from the Salton Sea, California, USA - SS_1_D_2 metaG | ecosystem: Environmental > Aquatic > Non-marine Saline and Alkaline > Hypersaline >...
GATGGCAGCGAGGCCGGACACATAGTTCAGCCTCGCTCTTGTTTCAGCAGTCGGATTTACAGCTGGCCCTGAACGGCGTTGAACGAAACGATGTTTTGTTCAGTTCATTGCAGGCGCTCTTGAGAGTGATGAAATCATGCTCGGAACTCGGTGAGAATTCTGAAGGGTGACGAAATCTAGTCGGGTCAACCTGGGAAGGGGGCGAAACACTGGCGATGCGTTGTTCATGAAGGATGAATCTGGGACACTGTCCCCTGCGGGTTTTCGTCTACAGACAGGATGTTCAACCTACAGTTGCCACACGCTCACCAACTGTCCGAAATCTATCATTCCACTCTCAGCCACATTCCCCGCGTAGACTCCCGCCTCCACGGCAGCGGCCACGGGATTAAGACCGCCGAGAAGGACCAAACCCACTCGATTGAGACCCACTGTAATCTGGCACACAGGCTCGCTGACATTGCCCAATACATACACTCCCCCGATACCAGCTTCCTTGAGCCTTGCAATAACCTCCTCGGCGATTGACCTCGATGGCGCTGGGATTCCACGAAAATTGGCCAGTATCTTGCCGTTGCCTGTCCGAGCTGCGTCGCCAACGCTGGTCATCCCGGCAAGGATGTATTGCTCGGACGGATCCAGAGATGTGCCATCATAGTTGATGATGGCTACGAAGCGCCTTGGCTTTAAGTCCCTAACTTCAAGCACTCCCCCAAATATCGATTCCATTGGGACACCCGACTTCAGCAATACCCCATTTATGACCACACTGCAAACTGTGGCAAAGCCTATTTTCCCGCCTGGTATAACTACATCGCCAAGCCGCTCACCCTCCGATGCCGTTGCTACCAGTTCACTCACACACAGCCCGGCCTTGAATACATCTCTCATAGCCATCAGGGCTTGAGGGAATCTGTCCTTGTCAAATAGTGAAGTGTTTATCGGGAGTCGGCCAGTACGTTTCTGGGGGTCAAACGTTGTGTTAAAAGCCAGCAGTTCCAATTTCTCAAGAACAAAGCCCACCTGCTCAGGTGCTAGTGCCATACTCAGTTCCTCAAGCCCCTGCGGCGTGATCATTCTGCCGTCCCGACCCAAAGGCTGAGTATAGCCCCTCTCGTCCGTTATTCTCAAATGGTATCTGACCGCCCGCTCGCTCAGGAAAATCCCGCGGTGCTCAAGCTCACGAGCGATGGTGATCGAGCCTAGTGGCTCAGATGACTCGCTTAGAACCTTTAGGATGGTTATTATCTTCCTCTCCGTATCCGAACCGGCACCTTGTACCATGCTAACCTCTTTCAGCGGTCCAAAGAAGACTGATGCCATTATATCACCTCGTCACTGGGGTTGGATAGTCTGGCACCGTGCTCTAACAAGAGGTGGAATGCGCTCGGGCTCTGGCGAGCCTATGTTTGCAGCTGGACCTAACATCCCTTGAACCGATTCGTTATCGGCAGCCTTCTGTCCCGACCGAAGGCTCTTGGGGTTATCTTGATCCCTGGTGGTGCTTGGCGGCGCTTGTACTCGCTATTGTCCACCAAGCGTGCAGCCCGCTTAACCACCTCCTCATCAATTCCCAAGGCAGTAATCTGCTCAACGCTTTTGTCCTCCTCGACGTATGCAGTTAGTACAGGGTCGAGGAGGTCATACGGAGGTAAGCTGTCAGTATCCTTTTGCTCTGGCCTGAGTTCGGCTGATGGGATCTTACTTATGATAGCAGAGGGTATCAGTTCCGAACCACCCATATCGTTTCGGTACCTCGCGAGTTCGTAGACCAGAGTCTTAGGCACGTCTTTTATCACCGCAAATCCTCCTGCCATGTCACCATATAGCGTGGCGTAGCCGGTCGCCATCTCGCTCTTATTGCCCGTGGTGAGAACCAGCCAGCCAAACTTGTTGGACAAAGCCATGAGCAGATTGCCCCGGATCCTTGCCTGCAGGTTTTCCTCAGCCACGTTGGGCTCGGTTCCCGTAAAAGCTTCAGCCAGCACCTCCAGGTACGCCCGGAAGACCATATCAATGGGGATAGTGATGAGCTTGATGCCCAAGTTCTTAGCCAGCGACTCAGCATCTGATATGCTGCCGGCTGAGGAGTATCTCGAAGGCATCGCCATCCCAACCACGTTTGACGGCCCCAAGGCATCCACTGCAATTGCTGCCACTAAGCTTGAATCTATCCCTCCAGAGAGGCCAATTACTACCTTCTCAAACCCGTTCTTGAGAACATAGTCGCGCGTGCCCAGTACCAGCGCCTCGTAAACTTCACCAGGAAGGTCACGCACTTGAAGTTCCCTTTGCAGCAGCGGTGGTTTGGGTGCTGCAGATGGCTCTTCAGACACAACTGTTTTGGTTACGTGCCACTCTTGCTGTTCCAATAAAAGCGTCGCTTTTCTCCATCTGGGATCGTGAAGACGTGTCCGAAAGACAGCCTCTACATCAAGATCTGCTACTACCAGGTCTTCCTCAAACTGCTTGCCCCCAGCAATGAGCTGTCCCAACTCATTTAGCACCATGCTGTTGCCATCGAAGACCAGCTCATCCTGCCCGCCGACCAGGTTATTGTGAACAATGATAGCCACATTCTCCGAAGCCCGAGTGCTCAGCATCCTCTGCCTAAAGTTATGTTTGGCGCGGTGATAAGGCGAGGCACTTATGTTGACTATGACCTCAGCGCCAGAGCAGGCCTGAACGGTAGCTGGACCAGCCTCGTACCAGATGTCTTCGCAGATGTTGAGGCCAACGCCAACGCCTGCTACGAGATAAACCGGGCACTCCTTGCCCGCCTGAAAGTAGCGATTCTCGTCGAAGACCCCGTAGTTGGGCAGATATATCTTATGATACACACCAACAAGCCTGCCATCATGGATGACCGCAGCAGCGTTGTAGATGTCGCCTTTGGCATCGACAAAGCCTGCCATGATGGTCAGGCCTGAAGAGTGCGCGACGACCTGATCGAGGGCCCTGAGATTCGCCTCAATGAACTTGGGCTTGAACAGCAGGTCCTCTGGTGGGTAACCACAAATGGCAAGCTCGGGAAACGTGATGAGATCAATGCCCAGGGACCTAGCTTCCGAGATAGTCTTCAGGATCTTCCCGGTATTACCCTTGAAATCGCCGACAGTGGTATTGATCTGACCCATACCAATCCGCAGCCTACGCATGCTTTTCTCCCTCAGACCGGACTACTTAACTGACGGCTGTGCCCTGCTCCTAATTCTACAGTCGACCTACAGTATCGGCAGGTATCTCTTCAGTTCGTAGTCACTTACCTGGATACGGTAGTTATCCCACTCTATCTTCTTGTTCTTGATGAAGGCGCTAAAAACATGCTCACCCAGCGCTTTCCGCACCAGCTCGCTTTTCTCAGTCAACTGAATGGCTTCCCATAGGCTGGCAGGGAGGGTCGCTATCCCCCTCTTCTCCCTCTCTTCCCCAGTCATTTCATACACGTTTTCTTCTATTGGCGCAGGCACCTCGTATTCTTTCTCAATTCCTTCCATCCCGGCAGCCAGCATCACGCTGAAGGCGAGATAGGGATTGCAGGCAGGGTCGGGCGACCTGAACTCTATCCTCGTGGCATTTTCTTTCCCCGGCTTATACTCGGGGACCCTGATCAGGTCGGCCCGGTTCCGCCGCGCCCAAGAAAGGTAAACCGGTGCCTCATAGCCAGGGACCAGCCGCCTGTAGGAATTGATCCACTGGTTAGTTACCGCCGTGATTTCAGGAGCATGCTTGAGCAGCCCGGCTATATAGCACTTAGCCGCCTTAGACAGATGATACTCATCATCTCTGTCAAAGAAGGCGTTCCGTTCGCCTTTGAACAGCGACTGGTGCACATGCATGCCGCTGCCATTGATACCGAAAATGGGTTTTGGCATAAATGTAGCGTAAACACCATGCTCTAGGGCTATTTGCTTGACCACCAGGCGATAGGTCATGACGCTGTCGGCCATGGTCAGGGCATCAGTGTACCTCATGTCAATCTCATGCTGGCTAGCGGCAACCTCATGATGAGAGTACTCCACGCCGATGCCCATCTCCTCAAGGGTTAGAACCGTCTCTCGCCTGAGATCAGTGGCTACATCCAGAGGCGTTAGGTCGAAGTATCCCCCTTGATCCAGTGGCTTGGTCCCCTCCGAATCTTGGAAGTAGAAGTACTCCAACTCCGGCCCCACGTAGAACGTGTAGCCCATGTCCGCTGCCCGCTTCAGGTTTCTCTTCAAAACATACCTGGGGTCACCTTCAAAAGGTTCATGGCCGGGCTTCAAGATGTCGCAGAACATCCGGGCCACGGCACGGTGCTCCCTGGGCCGCCACGGAAGCAACTGGAAAGTATCGGGGTCGGGCAGAGCCACCATATCGCTCTCATCAATCCGGGCAAAACCCTGAATAGAGGAACCATCAAAGCCCATGCCATCCTCAAGGGCTCCTTCCAGTTCCTCGACGGTGATGGCAAAGCTCTTGAGCATGCCCAGTATATCGCTGAACCACAGCCGAATGAATTTTACATCGTGCTCCTTTGCCATCTTGAGAATATATTCCTTGCTCTCTTCCTTATTTTTTTCTACCATTTCCTTCCTCCCTTTTATTTAGATTGCATTTTCGCCTTCATCGCCGGTCCTTATGCGCACCGCGTTATCAACCGGCAGGACAAATATCTTGCCGTCTCCTCTATCACCCGTCCTGGCTTTGCTGACAACGATGTTCAGAGCTTTGCCCACATCCTCGTCGAGGACTACGATCTCGACCTTCAATTTGGGCAAGAACTCCACCCTATATTCCCCGGCTCGCCATTGCAATGGAATGCCCCTTTGGCGGCCGCGGCCGCTGACCTCGGCAATGGTCATACCCAATATGCCAATTTCAGCTAAGGCGTTCCTTACTAGTTCCAGCTTTTCTGGCCTTATAATCGCTTCTATCTTCTTCATGGCAAGGTGCCTCCATATGCTCTCTCCCCGTGTTGGGATATGTCCAGTCCCACTATCTCTTCGTCCTCTTTGACCCTGAGTCCCATAGTTGCGTCGACCAATTTACCCAAACCGAAAGTGGCAACGAAGGCAAAGGCTCCAATAGCGGCGACGCCAGCGATCTGCCTGGCGAACTGCGCGGCGTTGCCCAGAAATAGGCCGTCGGCGCCGGCTGCGTTCACGGCAGCACTGGCGAAAAGACCGGTGGCCAGAACGCCCCAAATGCCTCCCACTCCATGTACCGCCCAGACATCTAAGGACTCGTCTACACCCCGCCTTATTCTCAGTAGCATGCAATAGTAGCAGACAACTGAGGCGATGACCCCGATGGGTATTGCGGCAATTGGCTCCACGAAGCCAGCGGCTGGGGTAATGGCCGCCAACCCGGCTATCGCCCCGGTAGCGACGCCGAGTGCAGAGGGACGACGATAGATCCAGCCCAAGAACATCCAGGTCAGGGCAGCAGCCGCTGCCGAAATGTTGGTGGCGACGAAGGCACTGGAGGCCAGTTCTCCCGCAGTGAGGGCACTTCCAGCATTGAAGCCAAACCAGCCAAACCATAGGAGACCAGCGCCCAACACCACCATGGGGATATTGTGAGGTTCCATAGGCTCCCTTTCTTTGAATCCCTTGCGAGCACCAAGCAGTAGCGCCAGAGCTAATGCCGACATACCAGCATTTATGTGAACCACAGCACCACCAGCAAAATCGAGAACGCCTAGCTCAGCGAGCCAACCTCCGTCGCCCCATACCCAGTGGGCCACCGGACAGTAGACTAAGGTGAACCACAGGGCGGCAAGAACCAGGAAAGCGCTGAATTTTATCCTTTCTACTACGCCTCCTGTCCAGAGCGCCACGGTGATAATGGCAAACATGGCCTGGAACATCATAAAGGCCAGGTGGGGGACTGTTGAGGCGTAAATGCCAGAGGGCTCCTGCCCCACGCTCCTAAGGCCAATCCAATCTAGGTTCCCAAAAACGCCACCTATATCGGGTCCAAAGCCTAAACTGTAGCCGTAAAGCACCCAGAGGATGCCGACGAGACCGAGAAGGACGAAGCTCATCATGATGGTAGACAGCACATTCTTCTGCCTCACCATGCCGCCGTAGAATAGGGCCAAACCCGGCATCATCAGCATTACTAGAGCTGCCGAAATTAGAATCCAGGCAGTATCACCGGGATTAGCGGACACCTTGTGCCGCCTTGGCTACATCGCCCAGCATCCTTCCGTCCTCCGTGGCCCCCTCAATGCCGTCTTCTGGCTCATAATTGCTATCCTTCTCTGGCCGATTACAGTTGGCAACACTTTTGCGTTGGTGGATAGACGGCGATAACTTGGCCCAAAGGTCTAGCTTCTGATAGATATCATTGCGCAAGATCCGCTCCATCTTTGCCTCCCGTCCAAAGATACCACCTAGATGTTTCCAACAGATTACAGCCAGGTTAAGGTTTTGTTACGGGTTGAGAAAAGGCTTTGGCTATGCTACTGGTCTGAGCCTTCGGAGGCGAAACCGCCTTTCCACCTGCCAATGGCTTCGATATCTACATCGGTGCTGAATAGACTGCGGAATATCCTGAAGTAATAGAGCTCCTCTTTAGACGAGATTTGGACGGGATCAAGCCGTCTCCTCTCTCGCTCAAGCTCAGCATCTGTGATTTCGTTTTCTAAAAAATCAGTCAGTAATCGCTCGGAGCCACAGCCAGCGGAGAATTCCATCTTGGGTCGCCACACGACCTCCTCGGGGAGGTAGTCGGCGAAGGCGTGCCGTAACAGCCACTTCTCAATCCGCCTTCCCTTTCCGGCTAGTTTTAACTCCGGGTCAATAGACATGGTATATTCCACGAAATCAACGTCGAGAAACGGCACTCTTCCCTCTATTGAGTGCGCCATAGTGGAGCGATCAACCCTCTGGAGGTTTAAATTATGAAGGCCAGTGAGGATCCTCACCGATTCCTTATACACTTCGTCCTTATTGCGATATCGCTTGAAGTAGTGGTAGCCGGCAAATACCTCATCCGAACCTTCTCCGGTAAGGATGACCTTCACATAGTCCTTCGCCAGCCTGGACACGAAATAACAGGGAATGGCACTTCGCACCAGCGCGGGGTCAAATGACTCGAGGTGATAGATTACCTCCGGTAATGCCTCTAGGACCTCTTTACGGGTATAGGTGTATTCGTGGTGGTCGGTCCCGAGGAATTTGGCGACTGTCCTGGCATATGGAAGGTCGGTGGCATCCTCTCCCAGGCCAACAGAGAAAGTATCTAGGTGGTCGAAGTTTCGCTTTGATATGGCGGCTATCAGGCTGCTGTCGATACCGCCGCTGAGGAAGCAACCCAGCGGCACATCGGACATCCAACGCTTTTGCACCGCTCGGTTTAGCTTCTCTTGTAGCGTCTTGCAGATCTCATCTACGTCGCCATTCCCACATTCAGTTTGGGGAAAACGATAGTATTGAACCAATCCCCGCTTGGAGTGATAGTAGTGGCTAGGAGGGAATTCCTGGATACTATCTACCACGCCGTCCAGCGCCTTGAGCTCCGAGGCGAAGAACAGGCAACCGTCTCTTCTCCCTTGATAGAGGGGCTTTATCCCCAATGGGTCTCGAGCGACGAGGATGTCCTGCCCATCATGGAGAACAAAGGCAAACATCCCGTCCAGTTGAGAAACAGAGTCCTCACCCAATTCCTCAAACAGGTGGAGAATTACCTCGCTATCAGAATTGGTGCGGAACTGGTGCTGCACAAGGTCACTTCTCAAAGCCAGGTGGTTGTAGATTTCGCCGTTACATATGACGCATTTATCTCCATCCTCGGCGAATATTGGCTGCCTGCCACCAGCCACGTCTACTATAGAGAGCCTCGTTTGTCCCAGTGCAATGTTATTACTGATATGGACACCTCGATCATCTGGTCCGCGGTGGGACAACCTGCTTAGCATGGTATCCAGATGTGATGCCCAATAGCTAGCCTTATCTCCGTAGATGGCAACAATCCCACACACCGGCCTATGTCTCCCCTCTGAACCTGTAGCCTATGTTCCTCACTGTCTCTATATAGGTATGATCGGGGTCTTCGATCTTGCTCCTCAGTCTCCGGATATGCACGTCCACCGTTCGGTCACCGCCGTAGTAGTCATAGCCCCAGACTCTGTTCAACATGGCTTCCCGGGTGAAGACCCGACCGCTGTTGCTTGCCAGGAACTTGAGCAGCTCATACTCTCTGAAAGTGAGCGCCAATCTTCTACCGTCAATGGTCACCTCGCATTTGGCTAGGTCTATCACTAGGTTGCCACACTCGACTATTTCGTTGCTGGCTACTTGACTCTTTCGCCGCAAGGCCCCCTCTATCCTTGCTGCCACCTCGATTATTTCCCACGGCTCGACGACGAAATCGTCCAGAGCGAAGCTTGAATCAAGGCGGTCAAGCGCCCCTCTGGATAGGAGAGCGATAACCGGTAGCTGGCACTCCTCCGTGATATCCTGAAGCAGGCTGCTCATGCCCGGGCTGGCTAGCGAGCCATCCATAGCTATGAGAGTCAAATTTGGCTTTTTCTCCATGGCCTGCTCGATGGCCGCATCCCTGCACGGTATGATTGAGCAGGCGAACCCGCGCTGAGCAAGCCCCAGGCTCAGCTCTCGTATCTGCTGAGTTTGGTCGGCTACAATGAGCACTTTTGACAAGCGGCTATGCCCTCCAGTTGACTATTCATAGATTCCAGAAGCTGACTAGTTTCCGGTATTCGATTAGCCCGCTCATGGCATGATTCTCCACCTCTACCCCCACCTCTACAGCGGCTGCCACCTGGTTGAGTCCACTCTGAAGTATCATCCCAATCTTGTTTAGCCCAACCGGAACTTCGCATACTGGCTCACTCATCTCCCCCATAATAACCAAGCCGCCGAGGCCAGCCTCCTTCAATTTCGCAATAGCGGTCTCCACTGCTGGCCTAGATGGGCCTAGAAATTCATGGAAGTTAGCCAGTATCTTACCCTCACCTCTCCTTGCTACTTCTCCAACACTTGTCATCTTGCTAGCAACGAATATTTCCTGCGGGTCAAGGGAACAACCAGCGTACTCTATTAGCTCAACGAAGCGAAACGGACTATAGCCACGGATCTGGAGTATGCCTCCAAATCTGGAACTCACTGGTATACCAGCTTTGAAAAGAGCCCCGCTTGTCGTAATGCTTGACACCGTAGCCAAACCCACCTTGCCCTGAGGCACAATCACTTCGCCCAATCTCTCTCCTTCACCAGCCACAGCTACCAGTTCACTGACACAGAGGCCGGCGCTGAAGACATCTTTCATAATGTGTAGGGCGCGGGCGAATTCCTCTTTGGGAAATATGGCTGTATTGATAGGGACCTCTCCATTGCGTTTCTCTGGGTCGAAAGTGGTTCGATATGCAAGTAGCTCAATCCTACCAACTATTGAGCCTATCCTGTCACCAACCAAGGCGCTCTTGGCTTCTTCAATCCCTCTTAGGGTAATAGACCTCCCATTCCTCCTCCCAGCAGCGCGAGTAAGGCCTCGTTCATCCATTAGCTTAAGGTGGTACCTAACCGCTCTCTCCCCCAGATCGATGCCGAGGTCACCCAGCCGACGAGCGATAACCCTGGCACCCAGAGGCTCTTGGGAGTCGCTCAAGACTTTTAGAATTGCTATTGTCTTCCTTTCAACTTCTCGGGTTTCTTGACCGATCATGTTCCACTCCTACACTTAATAAGCATAGAGTCGGCCATAAGGTCTGAGCCAGAGGGGGAACAGCTTGGTGAACTTGCGTTCTAGTATCTCATCGGCATCGTAGCCAAAATGGGCCGCAAATTCGCCAACAAACTGCTTGAGAATCTGGCGATCCTCCTCCTCCAGTTCGGCAACGCCTACTTCTTTACCCAGTTGGAAATCATCGACGGTGCCGCTCAAGTAGATAACACCACCATGCATCCCAGTGCCAATGAAGTTGGCTTTGTGACGCTCCCCTTGTTTCAGACTGAGGCCGAGAAGTATCAGGATTCCACCTGCCATATACTCGCCGAGGAAGTCCTGAGCGGTGCCGCCGATGACCAGCACCGGCTTCTTCTCCCCATATTCCTTCATGTGGATGCCAGCCCGGTAGCCCACTTCTTCTCGGACAAAGATTTTTCCACCCCGGGCTGACAGACCGGTGATATCCCCGGCATGACCGTGAACGACTATTTCGCCGTTGTTCATCGTGTTTCCGCACCCGTCCTGTGCGTTGCCGCGAACAACAATCCGGGGCCCATTCATGAATGCCCCAAGGTCATTGCCTGGAGTGCCAAATATCTCAATCTCGACCGGCTTGTCCAGGTCGGTGCCGATATATCTCTGGCCGTAGACGTTTTGGAGCACAATCCTGTTAGTGCCATTGGAGACCGTGTCCATCAGTCTGGCGTTGAGGTCACGATAGAAAACGCCGTCGGCGTCAATTTTCGCCACCGAATTGGCTTTTCTCTTACGAACGTTCCTTGCCATCTCAGTCTCCTGCCATCCTTACTCCCAGAATTTCAAGCTCGGTGTCGGTAAGCCCAACACCTCTCAGATGCAGGCGATTGCCCCGCAGGCTCTCTATGGCATTAACACCCAAGCCGCCCAGTATTTCCTTGAGCTCCAGGCTCCAGCCGCGGAGCAAATTAGCCAACCGTCTGGCCCCGATGTCGGGGTTGATCCTCTTGGTCAGGGCTAGGTCAGTAGTGCAGATTCCCCAGGCACATTTTCCAGTATGGCATTGCTGACAGAGGGTGCAACCCAGAGCGACCAGAGCTGCGGTTCCGACATAGACGGCATCAGCGCCAAGGGCTATCGCCTTGGCTACGTCGCCGCTGTTCCTGATTCCACCTGAGATCACAACCGAGGCCTGATTGCGGATGCTCTCCTGTCTCAGGCGTGTATCTACCGAGGCCAAAGCCATCTCTATAGGGATGCCAACATTATCGCGGATTATCTTGGGCGCGGCACCTGTGGACCCGCGCAGCCCATCGAGGACTATGATGTCAGCCCCAGCTCGCACCATGCCGCTGGCAATGGCCGCCGAGTTATGGACAGCGGCTATCTTGACCGATACCGGCTTGGTATAGTTCGTCGCCTCTTTGAGGGCGTAGACAAGCTGTGCCAGGTCCTCAATCGAATAAATATCGTGCTGTGGTGCCGGGGATAAGGCGTCTGTCCCTTTGGGAATCATTCGGGTCAGGGATACCTCGGCGCTTACCTTCTCACCCGGGAGGTGCCCACCTATGCCCGGCTTGGCCCCCTGTCCGATCTTGATCTCAACCACCCTGGCCGCATCAAGATACTCAGGATGAACGCCGAAGCGCCCCGATGCTACCTGGACGATTGTATTGTTCCCATACTTGTATAGCCTGGGATGAAGCCCACCTTCGCCCGTGTTCCACAGAGTTCCCGCCTCGGTGGCCGCTCTCGCCAGGGACTCGTGCACATTGATGCTTACCGCACCGTAGGACATGGCAGGGAACATCACCGGCACTTCGATCTTGACCTGAGGAGCAAGCTCGGTCTTCAAGATGGGTGAGTTGGGATTGATCTCCAGTCTGTCTGGCTTTCGGCCAAGATAGGTGGTAAGCTCCATCGGCTCGCGCAGCGGGTCAATGGAGGGATTGGTCACCTGGCTGGCATTGAGAACTAGGTGGTCCCAGTAGATGCGATAGCCCTTGTCGTTGCCCATCCCGGTGAGCAGGACGCCACCGGTCTCGGCTTGCTTGATGATGTCCTCGATCGCCTCGGGGCGCCAGTTATAGTTCTCCCGATAGTCCAGAGGGTTTCTCCTAATGGTCAAAGCCTGGGTAGGGCAGAAGACCACGCAGCGATGGCAGCCGACGCAGTTCTCCTCGCGACTTCTCACCTCATCGTCCCCGGCATCATAGAAATGCGTATCAAAGGTGCACTGGTTGACACACACCTGACACTGGATGCACCGCTCGGGGTCTCGCTCAACGATAAATCTTGGTGGCAAATAGGTCTTCATTTTACCCCTGCCCTTATGGGAATACCCTTTTCCACCAGGTAGTCTTTCGCCTGGCGAATTGAAAAAGTCCGATAATGGAAAATGCTGGCGGCAAGAACGGCATCAGCCTTGCCAATGACCAGCGCCTGGTAAAGATGCTCCAGATTGCCAGCGCCACCACTTGCGATCACCGGCACGGTCACCGCCTTGCTAATGGCGCAGGTGAGCTCCAGGTCGTATCCAGCCCGATGGCCATCGGCATCCCAACTGGTAAGAAGCAGCTCTCCGGCACCACGCTCCACAGCCTCCTTCGCCCACTGGAATGCGTCAATGCCCGTTGGCTTTCGACCCCCGTGGGTCAAGACCTCCCACCTGCTGTCACCGTTCATCGTTCGTCTGGCATCGATGGCAACAACGATGCACTGAGAGCCGAACTTTCTTGCCCCCTCGCCGATAAGCTCAGGGCTCTGCACTGCTGCGGTATTGATGGCTACCTTGTCCGCCCCTGCCTCCAGCATGCGTCGCATGTCATGGGTGTTACGCAGTCCACCACCAACGGTGAGGGGCATAAAAACATGCTCTGATACCCGCTCAACTACATCCACCATAGTGTCGCGGCCCTCAGGTGTGGCGCCAATATCGAGAAAGACCAGCTCATCGGCACCCTCTTGGTAGTAGAAGGCAGCAAGCTCCACCGGGTCGCCAGCATCCCGGATGTCGGCGAAGCTGGTGCCTTTGACCACTCGCCCCTTGGTCACATCGAGGCAAGGTATGATTCTCTTGGTTAGCATCAAATACTGCCCTTTCCAGCTATTGCCAACTCTTGAGGCACAAGAGGTCTTTTCAGACTCCCCACTATGGGCTCGCCACCCATGGGAATCCACGCCCGGTCAAGGTCGGGGCAGATCAGGCGAATAGCTGATTCCTCGGATGAAAGATAGAGCACCGTTTCCTTCATTCCCACTGTGAGGGGACGGAGCCTTATTCTGTCAGTAAGCCCGATCATTTCACCATGATGTGCTATGATTACCGTGAAAGGCCCATTCAGCAGAAGACTGCCATATACCTGGCGCAACGTTGTAAAGAGTTTTTGCTCTTCGGGAGAGCAACGCTCTATGGCGCTCCAGAAAGGAGGTGCCAATATCTTGGCTACTATCTCTATGGGGAGGCCGTGCTTTCGCACCAGAAGGTCAATGGCGTAGGCCACTACCTCAGTGTCGGTCTGCATGGTGCAATGATAGCCAAATTGCTCCAGATAACGCTGGTTTATCCCATAAGAGGAGATCTCGCCATTGTGGACCACTGTCCAGTCCAGGATGTTGAACGGGTGCGCCCCACCCCACCAGCCTGGGGTGTTGGTGGGGAACCTGCCGTGGGCGGTCCACAGGTAGCCCCGATACTGCTCCAGGCAGAAGTACTCGGCTACCTCCTCAGGGTAGCCTACACCCTTGAATACAGCCATATCCTTGCCGCTGGAGAAGACGAAGGCGTCCTTAACCCCGGTATTTATCTCCATGACCCTATCTACGACATAATCGTCCGGTGATTGCTCGCCACTCTGCCCTGGGTCTACTTCAAGGAAATAGCGCCATACCAGAGGCGGCTTCACAATAGTCGGCGTCGGCTGGGTGGGCACCTCCTCGGCGGCTACAAAATGGAACCGCTGCTTGAGAAATGCCTCTACCTCTGACTTCCCCTCTCGGCTGAGGTACATTATGTGGAAAGCGTAGTAATCGGAGTATTCTGGGTAGAGCCCATACGCGGCGAACCCACCACCCAGTCCATTGCCTCTAACATGCATGTTGGCAATGGCTTTTATCACGCCCTCACCGGAGAGCCGCTTCCCAGTAGTATCCATCATACCAAACAGGGAGCAGGCATCGATCACTTTATCGTCGGAGTGGGGGTTGTTTATCTTACGCAGGTCTATCATCTCTTAACGCTCCAAATTGAAATAATCACTCACCAGCGACATCCTCCATCACATCCACAGGCAAAACCGGCTGAGAAGCCAGTTCCAGCGGCGGTGCCTCCAGTCGCTCCTGCCACAGCTCCCGGGGCAGAGATGCCAGGCCGAAATCGTCAGCCAGCAGTGCCTGCTTGAAGTCGCTCACGTTGACTCGATCTCTCATCAGGTTGAAGATTATGCCTGAATTCTCAATATCCCCGACAAAGACCATTCCCGCCAGCAATCCATCCTTCAGGACTACCTTCTGGCAGATGCCATTTTCTTGCCTACTTAACACCTCAAAGCCATCTCCATCTGTTGCCGCTACCATGCCTGCTGAGGCAATGTCAAGCCCGAAGTAGTTGAGCGAATTCATAGCCGTGCCGCCAGGGTATTCAGTCTCGATACCGGCCATATTATATCCCGCAATCCTGCCCCCAAAATAGGCATTGGGCCAGATAGGGGTGAGCCGATTTTCGCCATAGACGAAATCATAGGCCTCGGCTGCATCCCCACACGAGTAAACATCGGGATGGCTGGTGGCCATGTGGCGATCCACCACGATGCCCCGGTTTACCTTTATTCCGATGCCCTCCACAAGCTCGATGCGTGGCATAACCCCAATAGCTACCACTACCAAGTCACAGAGGATTACCTCTCTATCGTCCAGTACCACCCCCTTGACCATGTCCTCGCCGCTGATTTCGGCCACCGTATGGCTGGTGACGATACTGACCTTTGCTTGCCTGAGAGCCTGTTCAACAATCAAAGATGCCTGTTCATCGAGAATAGTATTCAGAATTCTCTCCTTCATTTCGACAACGGTGACCTCGACTCCCCGCTTTACCAGAGCTTCAGTTACACTAATTCCGATGAGCCCACCGCCGATAACCACAGCTTTGCTGGCATTATCTAGAAACACGTCGATCGCTTTGGCATCGTCAAGGCTAATGAAGGTGAAAACGCCTCTTTTGCCCACCCCCTCCATCCTTGGGACTATCGGCACTCCTCCGGTAGCCAGTAAAAGCTTCTCGCAGACAATCCTCCCGCCACTATCGAGTTCAGCGGTGCGAGATTCTAGCTCCAACACCTTGACCCTCTCGCCTGACAGAAAAGCGATATCATTTTGACCGTAGAACTCGGCGGGACGAAACAGCATTCCATCAAGGTCGCGCTCACCAGTCAGATACTTTGCTATAAGGGGGCGGGAATAGGTGGGGTATTTCTCATCGGATATGATTGTGATAGGACCTGTTTTACCCGCCTCGCGTATAGCTTCGGCTGCACCGATGCCACCGGCCGAGTTTCCTATAATCAGGTATTTGGTTCTCATTGCTTTCGTTCTTACCATCTTAAGTCTGCTCCCTGCCCAGCGCCATTTTCAGAAAGTTAGAATACATCCTCAAGCCGTACTCGCTACTCTTCTCGGGATGGAACTGGGTCGCCACTAGGCTGTCTTTAATCACGACGCTGCACATAGAAACACC
>Ga0180434_10005247_pt1 | contig 15373 bp, 10 predicted proteins | sample SS_ome_7_FD_132453 | JGI IMG/M metagenome (GOLD analysis project Ga0180434, IMG submission 132453) | Hypersaline lake sediment archaeal communities from the Salton Sea, California, USA - SS_1_D_2 metaG | ecosystem: Environmental > Aquatic > Non-marine Saline and Alkaline > Hypersaline >...
AAACTGCTGCGGGTGCTCGAGGAACGTAAGTTCGAGCGGGTAGGCGACTCCCAAAGCATAGCGGTCGACGTGAGGCTGATTGCAGCTACCAATCGCGATCTTGGCGAACTGGTCAGGGAGAAAAGGTTTCGGGATGACCTCTATTACAGGCTCAACGTTGTCAAGATTGAGCTGGCCCCGCTCCGTCAGCGGGTCGAGGATATACCGCTGCTTGTTGACGCGTTCATAAAAGAGTTCAATCGCGAGAATAGCAAGAATGTCGCGGGCATAAGCCGGGGTGCCATGCGGTTACTTCAACGCTATGATTGGCCGGGAAACATACGAGAGCTCAAGAACACTATCGAAGGGATGGTGGTGTTCGCGCCGGACCATGCGGTCCTCGACGTGGAGGACCTGCCCGACAACATTCTTGACGCACTGGGAGTCGCCCATCTTTCCGAGAAAGTGCTCAAAGCGGAACCCGCGTTCAAGCGTATGAAGATACCTGTCGGAACGACGTTGGCAGACATTGAAAGGATCGCCATCGAGGAAACGCTTAAAACTCAGAACGGCGACAAAGCGGAAACCGCACGAATACTCGGGATAGGGCTGCGAACGCTCTACAGGAAGCTGAAACAGTATGCAGAGAAAACGTGAGATACCCGCTCGGTTTTTCATCGAAAGACCGAGTATTTCTGGTAGACGCGGGAGGATAAGGGTAGAGGAGGGCGTGCTTGTATCCCGCTGCTGAAAAGCCCAAGCTGGTCGTCGTCGTCCTGAACTGGAACCGGTATCAGGATACGATTGATTGCGTATGTGCCCTCCAGCGCCAGACCCTGGACGAGTTCGCCACGATCATCGTCGACAACGGCTCACGGGACGGTTCCCCGATTATCCTGCGGGAGCGTTTTCCGGATATCGCGCTCATCTGCAATGAAACAAACCTCGGCTATGCTGGCGGCAATAATGTCGGCATCCGAGCTGCATTGGAGATGGGAGCGGACTACGTGCTGCTTCTGAATAACGATACGGTACCGGGCGAAGACTTCCTCGAGAAGCTCTTGACAGGCGCGCTCGCTGACAAGAACATAGCTGCAGCCGGACCGAAGGTCCTGTGGGCGGTCGATCCGCCGAGGCTCTGGGGGGCGTACGGACGGATAACTTACCATCACAATATCATCAAAGTCGAAGGTTTTACGTCTCCGGAGGTCGACGCTTTCAGCGAACCCGCCGATGTCGACACAGTAATAGGTTGCGGCATATTGCTAAGCCGCGCTGCGGTTGAGGATGTCGGGTTCCTCGATGAGATGTATTTCGCCTACCACGAGGACGTTGACTGGTGCTATAGGGCCCGCAAGAAGGGATATCGCGTCGTCTATGTCCCGACGGCGATCTTACACCACAAGGGATCGGGATCGACTGGGGGCGGGTACACCAGCCCGATAATGTATCTTGGCGGGCGGAACAGCGTCCTCTTCGCGAAAAAGCATGCCACCTTAGCACAGTTGATGAAATTCTCGTTCTTTGTTGTCGGTGATCTGATGAGAGGCTTGCTCATGGCACTTCTCAGGAAACCCTCGCGAGGGAATGCGTTGAAGTTTCGGGGTATAGTTGACGGCCTCCTTAATAGACCTCCACCGTTGAAGAGGCTCGGGTTGATCTGATGTAGCTTAGCATGTTGCAGGAGCCCGAGACCACGCTTGTTCAGGTCATTATTTCTCAGGAAGAGCCTTGATAGAGCCGCGTTAAAGATGCTAGAATACGAGCGTCCCGGGACAAGTTCCCCGGGTGATCGGTAGCAGCTTGTGGTTTGAAAAGGTGAACCTGTTGAGCTGGCCCAAGGTATACGTTCTCATCTTGACATGGAACCGCGTTCACGACGTGATTACGTGTCTCAGCCACCTGGACGATTTGGATTACCCTAACTACGAGGTGCTCGTCATAGACAACGGCTCAAGTGACGGTACAGTTGAGACCATCAAAGAGAAGTTCGAGCACATTGATATTCTCGAGAATGGGATTAATCTGGGATATGCTGGCGGAAACAACGCCGGATTACGACATGCTCTGGAACACGGCGCAGACTATATGTTTATCGTCAATAGCGATACGATTCTGCCACCCGATATCGTGCGGGAAATGGTCGAGGTGGCTTCATCGTCGCAAGATATTGCTGCTGTCGGTGCCAAGAACCTCAAGATGAGTGACCCTTCGACTATCTGGGCGGCCTATCTCGAGATGACCTACGATTGGACGCTCGTCAAGGTTGTGGGGAATCGCGAGCAAGACGGGCCGGAGTACACGGTCGTACAGGATGTTGACTCGGTGGTAGGCTGTGGTATGCTCCTCAGCCGGCGGGCAATACAGGACGTCGGTATGATAGATGAGTTTCTCTTCGGGTACCACGAGGATGTGGACTGGTGTCTTCGAGCCAGACGGAAGGGGTACCGGTGCGTCTACGCGGGCACCGCATACTTGCTGCACAGGGGATCAAGTTCAACAGACATCAGCCAGGAACAATCCATGCCGGCACGCTACTTCCTTGTGAGAAACGCCATTATAGTCGCCCGCAGGTATGGCAACCCGCTACAGTTTGCGCACGTTTGCCTGTCTATGCTGCTCTTCCTGTCTGGAAAGGAGATGAAGTGCCAGCTCGGACTGCGCAAACGAGGGACATTTTCATTGATGTGGCGAGGTTTCCGTGATGGGTGGAGAGAAAGACCAGCGCCTTTGCGAGAATTGGGATTACGATAGTCGAAAGCATGCTGCGGGATTCCATTGTGGTAATCGACCGGAGGGGTGAGTCTGTTGTGCTTTTCTTGATGGTACGTACAGGTGGTTTGTGTCGGCAGCAGACAGAACTACTCCGAAGAAAGTTGGACATCGAGCATTGGCGCGAGCAGGCCGGTTTCACGTCTTACAGACTGTTGCATAATCTCGTCCGATCATGCGTGAAAAACGTCCGTGCGACGCAGAGACAGGTGCGTGGTTTGTGCAGCAATTGATACGGTGTGCAGATGAGTTATCGTGTGTACTACTACAAGGCTCCGGTCCGGTTTCTATGGTCTCAGGATTGGAGACCTGGAACTGTACGAAAGGGGATTGAACTCTGTGGGCGTGAGACGATAGTGCCGGTCATTCTGAAGTGGCTGCCTCACACGGGCAAGATCCTTGAAGCGGGGTGCGGTGACGGCAGATGGGTCGCTTTCTTGCGGGAGCACCAAAGAGACGTCGTCGGGATCGACTATTGCACCGAAGGACTGCAGCGGCTGAGAAGCGGAATGTCAGATGCGGCGGTTGCTGCAGCGCTGATCGAGGAGATGCCTTTCCGCAACGGCACATTCAGTGCCGTGTTCTCACACGGCGTTGTCGAACACTTTGAACAAGGCCCTGTTCCTGCCCTCAAGGAGACATTCAGGGTACTGGTCGACGGCGGGCTAATCATACTTGTCGTACCGTTTAATAACCTGTTCAGGCGGTTGATTATCAACCCTCTTCATTCGGTGCGAAACGCGCTGAAAAGGCTGCGTGGTGCACAACTCGCCTTCTCCGAATATCGCTTCTCAGCTAGAGAAGTGGAAAGGTCGTTGAGGGAAGCCGGATTCACTCCAATCGAAACTCACCCTGCAGACCTGAATCCACCAAGCAACATCGGGCTGTACGTGGACGCGATTGATCTTTTCGGGTATGAGCCGGTCTCAGCCGGCGGTGCAGGAGAAGGGTCGTTGCTGTTTCGGCTGATCGTCGCGCGTGACGGCAACTGGGAACTCTCCCGTTTCGGTCGGGCGGTTGCTGCTCTGTTGCGGCGGTTGTCCCCTTGGTTGGCCTGCGGCATGGTGCTATTTGTGGCAAAGGTGCAGTCGAAGGGTGAATCCGTGCAATGAGTTTCAAGGTGTATTACTTCAAACCTCGTGATGAGGGAGACTTTAGCGAGTACTGGCGGAAAGGCGACCTGCGGGAACACGCGGCTCTTGTCGACGCGGAGACCACGTTGTCTGTCGTGGTCGGTTATATGCCCGATCAAGGTGGTATTCTCGACGCAGGATGCGGTGTTGGCAGGTGGACGAGCTATCTCCGTAATAAGGGCTACAGGGCCATCGGATTGGACAAGAACCGCCAGGGGATTACGATGGGTCGGGAAAATGTGAGCCAATTTCCTGCGGTATGTGCTGACGTACTCCAAACCCCGTTTCGGGATAAAGCTTTTGGAGCGGTGATCAGTTTTGGGCTGGTGGAACATTTCGAACAGGGTCCCTCTGGTGCGCTGGCCGAATTGCATCGTATAGTGAGGCCCGGCGGGCTGTTGCTGGTGAGCGTGCCCTATAATAACCTGGTGAGAAAGCTCGTCGTTAATCCTCTGTATCGGCTACGCACCTTGAAGCGACGTCTTCTCCGCTACGAACTCGCCTTTAGCGAGTACCGTTTCTCGGCAAGAGAGATGCGCGGTTTTCTGAAGGAGAGTGGGTTTGAGGTTTGCGCCTGCTATCCGGACGAGTTTGTACCGCCCAAGTCCAAAGGACTGTTCATAGACACCCGCATACTTCGAGGTGGGCTCCCTGAAACTACATCGTGGGAGGTAGGACGCATTAGTCGGACTGCACGGAGAATCTTGGACGCCATATCTCCATGGCTATGCTGTGGCGGAGTACTCTGTGTCGGGCGGCGTATGGAAAGCTCCTATCTGCCGCACTCTGCCTCTTCGGCGAGGGAGGCAGGTGGTGCGTAAGGAGCCGCTGGACACATAGTTCGTCGATGCCATCGATACAGCCAATGAAGTCCAACGAGCTGTCAGACCGCTAGGGCACGGGCAGCCGACTGGTTGTCCGTAAAGGCCTCATGCTACAGCTCAGCGCGATTATGGCGTGGTGTCCGGATGTTCTCACCAGAATCCATTCTACGCGAGATAACCCCACCTGCGTGACAAGTACGGGCTGCGGCACATTACGCTTCTTGACAAGCTGTTCATTTTGAGGTGTACCTCTTAGCGTCGTATATGGCAACATCGTTATGGCGCAATGTACTCGGGCGCGGGCTTGTGTCGCCGAGCATGGCTTGGGATAGGTTGACAGCGACTTCGCCCGGCGTACGGACGAGGCAATATTGCTCTGCGAGAGAACCTTACAGGAACTAACCCGTGAGATACCTCAGGCTGTTGCGCGAACGGCCCAGCGGTACCCGCAGGAAGCTTGTCCAGACAACATTGAGAAAACCTATACTCTTTAAGATCCCTGATTGGCCGCGCTGCTCGAAGCGCCGGGGCAAGACTTTTCAAGGCGCAATCTGACCGGACAGTGCTGAATCACTCAGATGAACACGCGCTCATGTTCAGACTAAAAGCGAGCGACGGGAGAAACGACTTCGGTTCCTGGCGATGCGGACGCATTGATGGTCTGAACCCGCTGTGCTATAATGACATGAAACGTATAGCTTCGGCAATGAAACGATAACCTGAAAACGAGCGAAAAATGGCAGAGAAAGTGGGTAAGATTGGCGAAGCTGCCCGCCCACGCGCGCGGCGCAGGCGTCGCAGGGGAAAGCATGTTGCACGCTCGACCGCGCCGCCGCGGCTGGAAGCAGGGGCGGCAAAACGTCTTATAACACCACCGGTTGGCGGACCTCTTCTCGGCATTCCTGAACGCGACCTTGCCGGCGGTTCACGCGGCGTCCACGACGAGCTGTATGCACGCGCTCTGGTTCTGGATAACGGTGCTGTTCGCGTTGCCCTGGTGGCGGTCGACCTGTTTGCCGTGCCGTGCGAACTATCTCAAGAGATCGCTGACAATGTGAGCCGGAAGACCGGAATACCTCAGGACAACGTTGTGCTTGCAGCGTCACACACGTACAGTGGGCCAAGCGTCACGAAAACGCTCGCGGGAAACGAACCCGACGGTGACTGGCTCGCGGTGCTCGTTGCAGAAGCGACGAAGGCGGTGCGAGCCGCATCCGCCTCAAAGCGTCCGGCGCGGGCCGGCGTGGGTGTGGGACAGTGTCCGATTACCTTGAAAAGGCGTATGAGAACGTCCGAGACCGGCACGCAAATGCCAGGTACGGACGTTCCTGCCGCGAACGCGATACCGGAGCCGACCGATTCGGATCTCGGGATACTGCGATTAACGGCTCTTGACGGGAAGACCATCGCTATTCTCGTCAATTTCGCGTGTCAGCCTTTCACCGTCGGTCGAGACGGCGGGTTTCTCTTCTCGGCTGACTTTCCCGGCGTCTTTGCGGCGCGTGTGGAGTCCGCCTTTCCGGGTTGCGTGGCTCTATTCACGAATGGTGCAGCGGCAGACGTTGTGCACAGGCTGCGGTCCAACGGCACTGGCGAAACCTCTGCCGGCTACCGTAACGCAATGCTTGTGGGCGAGCTGCTTGCAGAGGAGACCGTCCGGGTAGCCGACACAATACGTGCCCGGCAGCGATTATCGCTGGGTGTGACAAAAAAGCGAATCGCAGTACCGCTTGATGTTAAGAAGGCGCCAAGCGTGGGCCGGAAACGTGCCAAAAGGGCGTTTGAGGCCGTCAGCAAGTCAGAGAAACAAGTGCTTGCTGGCGAACAACCGACGGACGGGGTGCTCGATGGGGCAGCGACCCAATACATAGCGGAAAGCAGATGGGTACCCGCCATGGAGGATTCGCTACGGCGCGGCAAGAGCCCGAGACAGGTCGAAACGGTGATCTCCGCGATCTCCATAGGTACGCTCGGGATGGTCAGTGCGCCGGGAGAACTTTACTCACAGTCCGGAAGCGAAGTGAAACGAAGGTCGCCGTTCAAGTACACCTTCGTGCTCGGATACGCTGGAGACTATCTTGGCTTTCTAGCACCACGTGAGGTTTTTGAGCAGGGCGGATGGGATGTGGACGAGGCACATAAGTTCCTGCCGGGTACCGGGTTACCGTTGGTTGCCGGAACAGTTGAAGATACACTGACGGATCATATGGTGGGGCTGCTCAGGACCCTCGCTTCGCGAGGCTCCAGAACACGTGCCCGTTCTTCCCGCGAGCCGCGCTGAAGCACCTGATAGCTTTAAGCCAACACTGCTGATCCTGTGCGTGAAGTGCCGGCGAGCAGGTTTCTTTCTTGCCGCTATGTGAGGTGGATCGGTTATGCACGGAACAAGAGCGAGGCAGTCTCGCTGTTTTTGTAAGAGCGTAGGAGAGGATTCTGAAAGCATGAGATCGAGTGCAGGCGCGCCAGAGGATGTCGATGCGCTCGGTCGGCTTTTGAGAGATTCCTGCTGAATCGACGGAGGGTATACACCTGCTATGAAAGCGAACAAGCGCGTTGATCTTGTCGTGATCGGAAGCGGACCTGGAGGATACGTCGCGGCTATACGGGCTGCACAGCGCGGCGCGACCGTTGCCATTGTCGAGAAAGAAACCATCGGAGGGGTGTGTCTCAATCGCGGATGTATCCCGACAAAGGTGCTGGTGCAAGCCGCAGAACTGTACCACGACATTCAGCACGCCGAGGAAAACGGCATCCATATCGATGGCTGCCACCTGGAAATGGCCAGGGTTCTCGCCCGGAAAAACGAAGTCGTCGCTAAACTGCGTTCCGGGGTTGAATCGTTGCTCAAGGCGAACGCTGTCGAGCTGGTACACGGGTGCGGCAAGGTCATAGACCGCGGTGTGGTTGAGATAGTCAACGCCGACGGCCGGCAACAGATAGAATGCGGCTCTATTATCGTAGCGACCGGGTCTGAGCCGGCTTCGATACCGGGCCTTGAGCGGGATGGCGCACACATACTCGATAGTACGGACGCGCTTGAACTGGACAAGGTACCTGAGTCTCTGGCCGTCATAGGGGGCGGGTATATCGGCCTTGAGTTTGCGTCAATCTTCTCCGCGTTCGGAACGAAGGTCACCGTGATCGAAATGTTGCCCCAGCTTCTCTCGGGACAGGATAAGGAGATATCGAAAAGGTTACGAGGGTACATGAAAGCGCGAAGGGTGGATATCCAGACGGAGACGCGTTTCGAAGAGTTGCGGACGATCGCGGACGACAAGGCGGAGATAACCGCGGCGGGCAAGAAGGGTTCCGTGAAGGTGGTCGCAGAAAAGGTGCTGGTCGCCGTAGGACGTAAGCTCAACTCCGATGGGGTGTTCGCTGAAGGTATGCAGATATCGGTGGACAAGGGCGCCGTGGTTGTTGACGAAAGACTTCAGACGAACGTGCCCGACGTCTATGCGATCGGCGATGTCACAGGCAAGATGCTTCTCGCACATGTGGCATCAGCGCAGGCTCTGGTCGCGGCGGCGAACGTCACGGGCGGAAACGATACGATTGATTATAGGGCCGTCCCGGCCTCCGTTTTCTGCTCGCCGGAAGTTGCCAGCGTGGGTCTCACGGAAGAGCAAGCTCGCGAACGTAGCATAAACGTGAAGACGGGCAAATTCCCGTTCTCCGCGAGCGGCCGCGCGCTCATTATGGGTCAGACTGATGGGTTCGTGAAACTCGTGCTGGATGCCGACACCGGTGAACTGCTCGGCGGGCACGTCATAGGACCCGATGCAAGCCACCTTATCGCCGAGATCGCGCTCGCCATCGGGACGGAATGCACCGTCGAGGAAATAGCACATACCATCCACGTGCATCCAACCCTCTCAGAAACGTGGATGGAAGCTGCAGAGGACGCGCTCGGCTTCCCGTTACACCAGGTACCGAGGCGAACTAGTCGGTAGCTGCGCGGTACTATTCGGCTGAATGGATCGGCAGTCTTTTCCAGCGCAAGATCACAAACGTTAGCAGAATCAGCAGCAAAAGAACCACGGTTGCGCCATAACTCAACCCGGGTACGAAGCTGGCTGGGTCGAGAGGATCGGTGCCCCAGTGGAACTCGACCTGGTTGCTGCACCCGTCACCGTCGAGATCGCCGTACGTCGGCGGACCGGGCGCCATGAGCGCGCCACCGCCCGACGGTGCGCCCATCGATATCGTCGATCCACCCCAGGGCAATATCTGGTCTATCGAGGTGACTACTCCCTGCAACACCGCGATAACCTCCGGATCGCCATCACCCGAAGCTATCCGGTCGAGCTGATCCTCCTCCCATTCGTCACCCAATCCGTCATCGTCCATATCGGTAGCACCACGCGGGTTCTTCGGCCACAGATCCGTGCCGTCCAACGACCCGTCACCGTCAGTGTCGGGATTGCGCGGATCGAGATACGCATCCACCTCGTCACCGTCATCTATCCCATCACCGTCCGTGTCGCTGTCCACCGGGTTGGTGCGTCGAGTGAGCTCTTCTTCCCCGTCATCCAACCCGTCATCGTCGGTGTCTCTATCGACGGGGTCGGTACCCAACGCTATCTCCTCGGCGTCGTTCAACCCGTCGCCGTCACTGTCGGTCAAGCGAGGGTTGCTACCTCGGCCGACCTCCTCACCGTCATTTAACCCATCGTCGTCCGTATCTGTATCCTCGGGATCCGTATAGTACGCGTGATTCTCCTGATCGTCCGTCAGCCCATCACCATCCGTATCCACCGCCGTGCCATACCCGTCAAACTCGATGCTGTTGGCGGCCAGACTGATGGGGTTAGCCGCCGCGTCTGTTACGTTAGATACTTCCAGGAGGTACGTCTCTGTCACCTGCTGGGTCGCCGTCGTGAGACGGTACGTGGTCGGAGATAACGCCTCCACTCCGGCTACGTTCAATGTAGGCGTGATACTGTAGTTGCCAGGGATGTCAGCATTAAGCACCGCTTCGCTGTACGTCAGCGTTACCTGAGCGGCGCTGGGTACCACCGCGTAGATAAGGCTCGGCGGTACCGTATCCAGGTTGACGTCAGTCACCGGAGAGTACCCTGCATTTTCCAAGTTGTCCGTGGCATGCACCCTTAATGTGTTTGCGCCCTCTCGCAGATGCACCAGTTGGCGGAAAAAGTGCTCGTTGATGAGATCGAGCGGGTACGGCGTACCGCCTACCACCATGTGCGCCTCCTTCACACCGCTCAGCGGGTCGAACACCACACCGGTCGCCATCACATCGCGCAGGTTCGTCAGTGTCGCGTCCGCCGGCTCCACGATCTCGCTCTCCGGCGGTTCGGTGTCGTTCGGGTCGATCTCGACGTTCACCTCTATCACCTCTCCGACCCCTATGCTCAGGTCGCCGACAATCCTGTCATAATAGTCCGCGCAACCGTATGTCAGCTCGTACGTTCCGGAGGGGATGGTGAGCACATAGCCACCTTTCTCCTGTGTCGTCGTGGAACCGAGCGGGTCGCCCGTGATGCTCGCTCCCACCACACCAAGCTCCGTATAGCTGTTCCTCACCACACCGATAACGAACCCGTCTGAGCCCTGACGCAACAGCGGGGCACCCATCAAATGGTTGATGGTGACGATATTGCTGTTTACCGCATCGTAACTTGCCTGGATGGTCCCTGAACCCGTCGTATGTTTGAACGCAAGACCGCTCCGGGTGACTTTGACACTACCGGTTGCCGTCCAGATGGTGAACTCGGTGATATCCGCCGTGCTCATGTCGGAGAAGGTCGCGGTCGCCGTGAACTGTTGCGTGCTGTGCAGCGTCATGCTGACGGGACTAACCGGGGTGACCGATATGCTGTTCAGCGTCGTGGATACGGCAGGGTAGCTGTTTCCCTCTATCACATTGATAACGCGCGGCAGGCTCGGGTTGCCTGCAGCGTCTATCGCCACGACACGGAGCCGGTTCACCGCCTCCTGTTTCAGGCTCACCTGGATGCTATAGTTCGTACCTCCGCCGGTGAGCTGCTGGTAAGCGGGTAAGAGACCACCGCTTATCGTCACGAGCGCGTTCGCCTCCGCTGTGCCGGACACGGTGACCGAATCCGCGTTGATGAACGGGGAGCTAGTACCTGCGGGCTGAATCGGTGCAGTGCTGTCCTCCACGATAGTGACCACCACCGGCGGGCTGGTATCTTCACCGGCGTAACTCGCCACGATGCTGAACGTGTTCACCGCATCCTGTGCGAGCGGCACCTCTATCGCGAACCGTCGTGCGCCACCGGTCAGTTGCTGGCTGTACACCGTTGGAACGCTGCCGGGAAGCGTCGGGTTACTCCCGCCGGTGAACTCGAGCAGGTTCCGGTAGCCGTCGCTGTCGTAATCGGTGTCCGCGCCCTCGTCCAGATCGCCGAAGTACGTCGTCTCCCACGTATCGTCAAGGCCGTCCTCATCCGTATCCGTGCTTACCGTCGCCTGACCCACTACGGCCTCTACAAGCACGTTCGGATTGCTCGCGCCTCGCAGCAGTTGTGTATCAGCATTAACCGGGCTAACGACCGGGTCCACAGCCACAGGGTCAATCTCTTCACCTGGTGGCGGCGGACCGTAATTGGGTACATCTACGCCTTCGATGATTATGTCGTCGATTGTAACGGTACCAGCAGCTGCACAGGGAAGCATTATAAAGTAAAAGTACAGTTCCGTCACGGGGTCTGTTCCCAGGGCATCCCAGATCGCACCCGTTGGATGGAACGTGCCACGCCGTGAAGCCGTCGTGGCGTCGTCGCCGTATGCGGCAAACAACTCGAGCGTGCCGCCGGTTCTTACGATGCGGACCGAGAAGACCGTCGTGTTGGGAAACGTTTCACCTGGGACGCGGGTCCCCCAATAACCAGTCACTATCTCCATTTGCTCGGTGGCGGTCCCTGGAGGCATGGTAGGACCGCAGAACAGCCCGACCAGATCGGTGTAAATCCCCCAGGCTATGCCAGGCGACGCAAAGGTCATCCATTCACCGTAGTCCTGGAACGTAACCTCCGCCGTGAAATCGCCGAGCGCAACACTGGTCAAACCGAGCCATGCCATCTGGTCGCCGGAAGCAGGGACCAGGAACACCGCCTGATCATTCGTGTACGAGATCGTTGCGGAACCGAACTCCGTCCCGAACACAAGGGGTCCAGGCGTGCCATCGTCGAAGTTAACATACGTGGTGCCTGCCAAAGCGGTACTGGCACCAAGGAGAACGCTCACAGTCAGCGCGAATGCTACAAAGAGTAGACTACTACAGACACAATTGCTTCTCGATCTCCGTCTCACTCTCACCATAGCTCTTCCCCCTGTTTCGTCAGAGCGGAATCCCCGACCGGGATATCTGTGAGTCTGCTCTTCCCCAACACCTGTCCCCTGCATCTCGTCTTTCCCTGTATGGAGTGCGGTAGCTTGCTGCCGCTCTCTCAGGCAGCTCGCCACCCAAATCCGGAATGCAACATTGTCGCGAGCACGACCACTCAAACCGCGGCGCAAGCAAGCTTGCGCACTCCACACGTTCTATTCCGTCACGACTGAGCCCGCCGCTCTCGACAATTGTCGTTTGATATGCCCCGACAACACTACTATAAATAAGAAAAGTGTGAATGTCAAGGGGAAACGATAGATACAAAGATGGTACAGAAAGGCTCTGGGATCCAGCGAGACCGGGTCTATCTTGCACGTTAAGTACAAGGACGCGGCTCGTCGACATCGGGCAGGAAAGCGCTAGACTTGGATGACGTCAATAAAAGCGCGTGCGTGGCTCCGGCGCACTACACCAGGACACCCTCTTGATATCCCTCCTTGACGAGCTCGATTCTGGACAGGTCGCTGATCCCGAGGTTGTACTTGGAGTCAGCCATCAAGAGATGTTTGATGGGCGGCTCGATAGGCCAGTGCTCACCTCTATACTCGTCGCGTTTCGCCTGGAGCATCTTGGCGCAGACGATATCCACCGCGACGGGATCTTCCGAGACGAGCAACCCTTTATAATCCCACAGGTACTTCGGGTCAACCTGGGGACCGCCATGGAAGAGCGGTCTGAACGCCTCCACTATGTTGAGTTTACATTTCTCTCGGATCTCAGGAATCCAGCACAACTTGGCAAGATCGGCACAGCTATCCACGTGGAGACCGAAGTAAGCGGCGTTCCGGTTGCGGCTTATCGGCAGCTCCTTGAACGTGATCCCGCCGACCCAGTTCTTGACGGCGATACCGACCCCGGACAGGCCATGCACCTTCGTGCCGGGCACATTGAGCAGCACGGTACACTTCTCCGTTGCAAGCGTGCTGAACCCGCGCGAATCGAACGTGCACCTGCCTTTGCGTTTCTTCGGGTCCGCTCCTTCGAGACCCACACCGTACGATACCCGATCCCACGTGTATATGTTATCGCCAGGTACACCCATCCCTTGCAGTTCCCGGATGATTGCACGGAGCAGTTCCGGCTTCGTCGGCGTTATCATGACGTTCGCCTTGATTCCTACGATATCGGTCGGTTTCACGAATCGACCCCACGCCTTCTTCGAATCGTCCTCTCCCGTCACGAGCTGCATCGCCCGTCTGAGCATCGCTCCGACGGCCGCTTCGTCCACCTGGTGGTTGTCGTCGAGCACGTTTTCGTCCCGCACGAGCACGACCTTGCTCTTGGATGCGCGCGCCTCCTGCGAGGAGGCTTCCCGTTGACCAAGAGCCAGCCCCACACCTGCGCCGAGCGCCGCGTCCCTGATAAAATCCCTTCGCGTCAACCCTCGATAGTGAGCCGCAAATCCACTTCGATTCCCGGAAGAGTCCGCAACTAGGTTTTCATGAATCTTCATGCTCCTCCCTCCTGGTTTGCCATAACGCCACCAAGATCGCTCGACGCCATTTCAAGTATGCTTACGCACGTCTCCCGGTCAGGTGCCTCGAAGACGAGCGCAACGAACCTATCCGTCCGCTTTGCGCCGCAAAAGGTGCCGTCCTCAATCTCCTGCACCACCACCTGGGCACCGCTGTCCGCCTCGAGGTACGTTTCCACAAAGCTCCGAAACGCCTCCAACGCATCGACATCGGTCGGATACTGAACGAGGAGCACGCGGACCGACACGTCCTCGATGCGGTACCGGTACGAGATCGCATCTGTTTTCTCATCGAGATGTAGCAGATTCGTGTCGGCTATGTAGTAAATACTGTTAAGAGCGATCTGTTTATGGAAAAACTGGACGCTTTCGGGTACCACTCCCGAATCCGGGACATACCCAACGATCGCCGGTTTGCTGCCGGGCTCCTCGATCTTGCCGGCGATGCTCTTTCCTGTCTCAACGACAGTCTGTCGTATCTCAGCGCTGTCAGTTTCTGCCAGGATGCGAACGAAGAAGCTGCCTTTCCAGAACTTCAGCAATCCCGAGGCGTACGTCGCTTCATGCCCAACATTGGGATGATGGCCATCGGTATCCAGTGAGTACATCCCATACGCGTTCTCAGGTCGGTCCATTTCGTATATCTCGACCGTCACGTTCGATCCGCCAGATAGCTGGTAGCGGCATACCACCATCTCCATAAACCCGTAAGCGAAGTATAGTTCCGCACCGCCATTGATGTACTCTATGAGCTGCCTGTCGGAGAAGTGGTGGGTGGGCGCCGCACGCACCAGACGCTTCACCTCTCTATCTCGCGGCAGGAGTTGTTCCAACTGTGTCCTCATGCGGCAACCGCCAGTGTGGAAAGACCCACACGCCATCGCTATGGCCAGAGAAACCGTCCCGACCTTTGAAAACCCCAGACGAACCATTCGATACGAAATCCCTTCTGCAGCGCATTATATAGTATTCAAGGATACGAGGTCAAAATGCTCAACCTGCGATTTCCGCTAAAGTTTTGGGCGGAACTGCCGAAAAATGAGGGTGAGGGATTAGTGTGCGGAACTTCATACCGGATCACACCCGTCAGTCGCAGTCGTGTGGGTACCGGTGCATGAGGAGGTTACTGGAATGGGAGCCATCAGATTTCCTGTAGAACAGATACCAATATCGGACGCGCGATTTCAGCGATTCCACGGCTCAACCGGTGCGGGCGCGACGACCTCGGGAGACGTTCCTTCGTCCCGTAACGATGCCGTGGATACCCTTGCGCCCTCGCTCGGAGACGTGACACTCAACGAGTGGGGTACCTATTCGCTCGCGAGCCTGCGGCTGAATGCGTCTCGTTTCGAGGCGCAGATATCGGACGGAGGTGCACGAACGACGCTGCAAGCTTCCCAGATCGAGCTAGCCGCCCAGACGATGACCTTACGCTCTGACGATGGATTAATCGAGTTCTCGCTCAGCTCGTTGACGATGCGAGCGTCTCAATTAAGCTTGTCGTTCGCTCAAGAACAACGCCAGGAGCGCGTGTCGCAATTCCTGCGCAGAATGGACGACCTAGCTGCGCGCTTAGACGCTCCATCAGCCAGCAGATTGCGGGTATCCGCGCAAGCTCTGTCGCTGAGATTTTCCGCATCCGCGACGGTCTCCGAAACTGCGCTCAACGGATTTGAGAAAGCGGCGACAATGCTTTCCGGACCCGGCAATTCGGTTTTCGCACATTTCCTGGTACTTTTCCGCACGCTCCTCACTTCATCGGATGAAGAAGCATCGGAGTTTCTGGAAGCACTGAACGAGTTCCTCGATGCAA
>Ga0180434_10005250_pt1 | contig 15363 bp, 10 predicted proteins | sample SS_ome_7_FD_132453 | JGI IMG/M metagenome (GOLD analysis project Ga0180434, IMG submission 132453) | Hypersaline lake sediment archaeal communities from the Salton Sea, California, USA - SS_1_D_2 metaG | ecosystem: Environmental > Aquatic > Non-marine Saline and Alkaline > Hypersaline >...
AAGAGGGGGCAGCCCCACAGATCGCCTTCGGCGGTCACCGTGACCTGCCCGAGACCGGCGTCGCAGCGCCAGATGCCTCTCTTCGAGAGGTCGGGGAAGGTGTCCACGGGCAACGTGCCGGCTTTTCGCCAGTGGGCCTCGAGAACGTCCGTCAGCGCGGAGAACTCGTGCGACAGTTCGTCCACGGCGGAGGGAGACCAGGGCCGGTGCAGGTCCAGACCCAGTGAGATGCGGGGCGCCCCGGTTTCCAGCAGGAAGGCCAGGGAACCGGAGAGAACCCCGATCGTCTCCGGATAAAAGACGCTGTTGACGATCAGTCCGATCCGGGGCGCGGACAGGAGTCGATCCAGGGTATTTACGGTCGGTTCGAAGCTGCCCGGTCTTCTCCCCCGGTCCTGGGCCGGGCCGTCGAAACTCAACCCCACATTGAAGCGGTGGGCGTTCAACCATTCGATCCAATCCCCATCGAGCAGGCTGCCGTTGGTGGTGAGGTGAAGACGACACACTTTTCTCCGCCGCCGGCTCTCGTCTTCCAGGCGGTCCACCGCGTAACGGATCAAATCGGGGTTGAGCAGCGGTTCACCGCCGACGAAGAAGACCCCGAAACTCTTCTTCATGGCCGGCAGGAAGCGCTTGAGGGCGTGGTCGAGTACCTGCCGGGTCATCTGCTTCTTTTCCCTGGTCTGGTAGCAGTATCGGCAGTTGAAATTGCAGTCCTCGCTCACCATCAAGAGCAGTTTGGAAATGAGCATCTATCCCGACCTGGGGCGGGGCGCCCCCTCTCGTTCACCCGCGGCCCGTCGATCGCCGGTTGTGCGGCGATACCCGCGGATCAAGATTCCCGAGAAATCAACGGCTTGCGCTTGCCGGATAACGGTGTCGACCTAAGGCTTGTAGAATTTGTGGGTTTTGGGGAGCAGGTTGGATGGTTTGACATCGGCCCAGTTGCAGTGCTCGCCCCGGTAGGACTGCGGTTTTCCCCCGGCGGTGTCCTTGAGATACTTGACGGCCTTCTTGGCCTCGGTTTTAAGATCCCCTTCCGGAAGACCCTTGACGGCTCGCTGGAGCGCGTCGATGCAGTACTGGATGTTCTCGGTAACGGTGATTCTGCGATTCGGCATGGCTGCCTCCTTTCCCCGTTGGTTTTATCTCCCACCTGAAAGTGGTATGGTGTCACAGCGGGGAAAAAAAATCAAGGGCCCGGGAAAATCATCGGCCCTGGTTTTCCTCGGTGATCTCCTGGTCGTAGATCCGCTCGAACATGAGCCTGTGCTTGGCCTCTTCTGAGGCCAGCTTGAGCAGGAGACGCTGGGTATCCTCGTCGGTGGAAGCGGCGGCCAGCTCCCGGTAAAGGTTGTAGGCGGCCTGTTCCCGTTTCATGGCGATGAGCAGGATGTCCTGGTAGCGCATCTCCGGGTCCGGGCGGCTGTCCTCGATGTGGTCGCCGACCATGAGGTCCTCGATCCTGGGTACGCTGATGTGATTGGGATTGACGTGGCGAAGGTTTTCCAGGATCTCGATGTGGTGCCACTCCATGGCCTCGAATTCCTCGAGAAGCTCCTTGACGGCATCGAAGCGTGACATTCTCTGCAGGTCCCGGTAAAATGCGACGGCCTCCTGCTCCCGCGCCACTGCGAAATCGATGATCTCGTTGAATCGATGGTCGTCCACGGTTGGTTCTCCTGCCCTGCCTAATATTATAACGCGGACCTCGGTGTCGGCGCAACCCCGAAGCGAGGACCGTGTCTTGAAAAAAAAGCCACCCTATGACACAATATTTTCAGAGCGGCGTTTCGGCGAAGCCGGGGAAACCTATCACACATGGCGCGGCGAAGGGGAATCCACCTGTTGCTTGCCCTTCTCATTCTGGCTGGACGTCTCGCCGGTCTCGATCCCCGTCGTCCCGTGTCCTCCTACAATCTCCGTACCTGGAGCAGCGAGAACGGTCTGCCGCAAAACTCCATTCTCTGCATGCTCCAGACCCGGGACGAGTACCTCTGGTTCGGTACCGAGAACGGGCTGGCGCGGTTCGACGGCGCCTCGTTCACGGTGTTCGACGGTACCCGGTACTCGGCGATCAGAGACAACCGCATCATGGCCCTGGTCGAAGACCGCTTCGGAGCCCTGTGGTTCGGCACCCGGGGCGGCGGTCTCAACCGGCTGCGGGGCGACCGGATCGATCACTACTCCGTCGCGGACGGCCTGGGGCACAATTTCATTCTCTCGCTTCTTGAGGATCGGGCGGGAAACCTGTGGGCCGGCACATTCTCCGGGTTGACGGTCAGGGAGCGGAGCGGGAAGTTCAAAACCTACGGGCCGGGCAACGGATTTCCCGATGATGTGATCTTGGGCCTGCTCGAGGACCGAAGCGGCGATCTCTGGATCGGCACCTACCGCAACGGCCTGATCCGTCTGCGGAACGGCCGGTTCACGTTTTTTTCCAGGGGTGACGGGCTGCCCCACCATTCCATCCGCGTTCTGTATCAGGCCACCGACGGTACCCTCTGGGTGGGCACCAACGGCGGCGGGCTGGCACTGGGGGACGGTGAGACCTTTCGGCCCTTCGAACGCAACCGGGAGCTGGCCAGTCCCTTCGTCTACGCTCTGTGTGAGGACCGTGACCGCAACCTCTGGATCGGCACGCTCGGCGGATTGCAGCGCTGGAGCGGGGAACGTTTGTCCACGCTGACCACCGGTGAAGGGTTGACCGGAGACGTGGTCCGTTCCCTGTGGGAGGACGTGGAGGGCAACCTCTGGATCGGCACGAACAGCGGAGGTCTGAACCGGCTTCAGGACGGGAAGTTCGAACAGATCACCGTGCACAACGGCCTGGTCAGCAACAACGTGTCCACCGTGCTCGAGGACCGGCGGGGCCGTATCTGGGTGGGCAGCGACGGGAACGGCCTGACCCTGTGGGATGGCGGGCGCTGGCGCCCGTTCGACGGAGTGCAGGCGCTGGCCGCCGCGTCCATCTACGCCCTTTGCGAGGACGACCGGGGTCGGCTCTGGATCGGTACCGGTTCGGGCATGCACGTGCTTGAGGGCGAACGACTGAGCCGCATCACCACCGCCCACGGTCTGTCCCGCGACGTGATCAACGCGATCGAACAGACCGCGGACGGAACCCTGTGGGTGGGCAGTTCCGGGGGCGGGTTGATCCGGATGGGTGACGGTGCGATCCGGGTGCTTTCCGTCGACGAGGGTCTCTCCAGCGCCTTCATCCAGGTGATCCATGAGAATCCGCCGGGCACCCTGTGGATCGGCACATATGGCGGTGGGGTCAACCGCCTGTCGGGCGATCGCATCACCGTGTTCTCTACCCGGGAGGGATTGTCCAACGACTACGTCTTCGCCCTGCGCCGCAGTTACATGGGCTGCCTGTGGGTGGGCACGGGCGCCGGGCTGAACTGTATCCACGAGAACCGTGTCCTCTCCTTTCCGCAGCGTCACGAGGGGATTTTCAAGGATATCATCTACGCCATTCTGGACGACGGCGAGGGGTATTTCTGGTTGACTTCCAACCGCGGCATATACCGGGTCGGGCAGGAAAACCTGGTCCGCTTCGTGGCGGGTGAAACCGGCGATCTGGACATTCTGCGGTTCGATCAGTCCGACGGCCTGAACAGCAACGAATGTTCCGGGGGATCGTATCCGAGCACCTGGCGGACCCGCAACGGCTCGCTGCTTTTCTCCACCATCCGCGGGCTGGCACGCATCGATGCCGGAACCGTCAATTTCAACCGCCATACACCGCCCGTGACCATCGAGGCGGTGCTGCGCGACGGCCGGCCCGTCAGCGGACCCACCCTCGCGGCGGGCGTGCGGCGGCTGGAATTCAAGTATACAGCGTTGAGCTACACGGCCCCGGAGCGGGTCCGCTTCCGCATCCGTCTTGAAGGCGTGGACCCGGACTGGATGGAGATGGCCGCGGGTGCGCAGCGGTCGGCCACCTACACCACCCTGGCCCCGGGCGCGTACCGCTTCCGGGTCACGGCCTGCAACAACGACGGCCTGTGGAACGAGAAGGGGGCCGACTTTTCCTTCTACGTTCGGCCGTACTTCCACCAGACCGCCTGGTTTTTCGTGCTCCTGGGTCTCGGCCTGCTCGGTTCGGTCCTGTTGTTCATGCGTTTCCGCATGAGAACCACACGCAAGCGGCAGCGGAAGCTCCGCCTTCTTGTGGACCGGCGCACGCAGGAACTCCTGCGTACCAACGTCGACCTGGCCCGGGCCAACGAGGCCAAGGGTGAGATCCTGAAGGTGGCCGCCCACGATTTGCGCAACCCCCTTCAGGCCATCATGGGGTACTCGGAGACGATCCGGGACAGGCCGGACTGCCCGAAGGACGTCCGCGGCTACGCGGGGATGATGCTGGCCACGGCGACGTCCATGCTCGAACTGATCGAGGACATCCTGGCCAATGCCTTCGAAGAGAACCATGAGGTCGTCCTGACCCGGGAGCCCGTGGACCTGAGCCAGCTGGGTCGTTTCGTGGCCGATGTGTACCGGCAGCTGGCGGTCCGTAAACAGCAGAAGCTTGTCGCCCGGCTCGATCGGCACTGCGTGGTCCTGGGCGACCGCCAGCGCTTGCGGGTGATCCTCGAGAACCTCGTGGGCAATGCCATCAAGTTTTCGCCCATCGGCGGCCGTATCGTGTTCACCTTGAAGAAGACACCGGCCCTGGTGCGGATCGAGGTGTGCGACCAAGGCCCCGGGCTGACGCCCGAGGAGCAGCAGCAGCTGTTTCAGAAATTTCAGACCCTGGGCCCGACGCCCACCGCGGGCGAGCCGTCCACGGGGCTGGGACTGGCCATCTGCAAGAAACTGGTGGATCTGCACGATGGAACCATCCTGGTGAAGTCACAACCCGGGGTGGGCACCTGTTTCGTGGTTGAGCTTCCCCACTCAGAGACGACCCTCTGAGGCGTCGGGGCGGTAGAGCGATTCGAGCGTTTCTTCCAGGTTCACCATGTGTTCCCTCAGGGCCGCGGCCGCCTCGGAGAGAGCGGCCTCCCGTGCCGGACCCGGGGGAGGAACCTCCACCTCAAAGGGATCACCGTAGGCGAAGGTGATCTCGGAGAACGGCAGGGGAACCATGAAACGGTCCCAGGTTTTTTCCAGGACCTTGACCCGGCTGGCGGACCAGGCGATCGGGATCACCACCGCACCGGACAGCCCGGCCAGCAGAACGGTTCCGGGTTTCACCTCGTGTGGAGGCCCCTTGGGACCGTCGGCCGTGATGAGAACGGGGGCGCCCCCGTCCCGGATGAGGCGCAGCAGTTCAAGGAAGGCCCGGGTTCCACCGCGGGAGGAGGATCCGCGCACCGGATCCATGCCGAAGGCACGGGCCACCTGCGACACGATCTCCCCGTCAGAGGAGTGTGATATGAGGGGATGGGCGCCGCTGCGGCGGAACCGATGGATGGTGAAGAAGATGTGCCGGTGCCAGAAGGTGTGGATCGTGGGGCGACCGGCGGCCGCGGCCAGCGCATCCTCGCCTCGAATGCGGATCCGGCAGGTCTTCACCACGGCGCCGATGAGCCAGCGGGCGGCGGTGCGGATCAGGAAATGCTTAGTGCGGCGGCCGAATCCCATACGCCTTGATCTTGTTGAGCAGGGTCTTGTAGCTGACCCCCAGTTCTCTTGCGGCGCGGGTTCGGTTGAACGCCACCCGGTTGAGCACCGCCTCGATCTTCTGTTTCTCGACCAGTTTCAGGGCCCGATCGGTCACCTCTTTGAGTGAGCCCTCCAGGTTCAGCTCTTCGGGGAGTCGCATGTTGCCCTCGGGTAAGATGATGTCCTGACCCTCGATCTGCTTCCCGTGGGCGATGATCAGGGCCCTTTCCACCGTGTTCTGCAGTTCACGCACGTTGCCCGGCCAGGGATAACCGAGGAGCTTGGTCTCGGCCGCGGCCGAGAACGTGAGTTCCCGTTTCTTCAACTCCACGGAGAATTTTTTAACGAAGTAGTTCGCCAGCAGGAGGATGTCCTCCCGCCGTTCGCGCAGCGGCGGCAGGGTGATCGGGAAGATGCTGATGCGGAAGTAGAGGTCCTTTCGGAAACGGCCGCAGTTCATCTCCTCCTCGATCTCCTTGTTGGTGGCGAACACGAAGCGCACGTCCAGGTGGACCTCCTGGTTGCTGCCGATACGGCTGACCTTCTTCTCCTCGATCACGCGCAGGATTTTACCCTGCAGGTTGATGGGCAGATCGCCGATCTCGTCCAGGAAAAACGTGCCGCCTTGGGTCAGTTCCAGTTTACCGATCTGGCGAAGATAGGCGTCGGTGTAGGCTCCTTTCTCGTGTCCGAAAAGTTCATTCTCGAGCAGGTTCTCCGGAATGGAGGCGGAGTTGACCGCCAGGAAGGGCTGATCCTTTCTCGGGCTCAGGCTGTGGATGGCGCGGGCGAACAGTTCCTTGCCCGTACCGCTTTCTCCGAGCAGCAGAACCGGCGTGTCGGTGACCGCCACCTGCTTCAACTGATCGGCGGCCCGCAGGATGCCACGGCTGCGGCCGATGATGTTGGGGCGGCTCAGGTTCTGGGCAAAGACCTCCTTGAACACGATGTTCTCCCGCAGGATGCGGGTCGACTCCAGCGCCTTCTCGATCATCAGAAGGAGGTACTCGGGATCCACGGGTTTGGCGATGAAGTCGAAGGCGCCCTCCTTCATCGCCGCCACCGCCTGCTCGATCGATCCGTAGGCGGTGAGGATGATGAAGGGGATGTGCAGCGACCGGGTTCGTTTGAAAAAGGTCAGGCCGTCCATGTCCGGAAGCTGGAGGTCGGACAGGATTACCGAGAATGGCCGGGAGCGCAGCAGCATCATCGCGGTGGACACGTCCGGCGCGGCGGCCACGGTGTATCCCTGCTCCTCCAGGATGTTTTCCAGCATCTCCCGCATGGAGGCGTTGTCCTCCACCACCAATATGTTTCCCATCAACGCCATTATAGTGGAATCGGCGCGCTTTTTCAAAGCGGACCCCGCGGGAGAAAGATGATAACCATTTGGTTTTTTTTCCGTTAAAGACTTATTGGCGTGAGGAACGCCGAAATGAGGAGTGGTTTGCCCATGATTTTTCGTATCGTGTTGCCGACGTTTCTTTTTTTATGGATTTTCGCCTCCGGACTGAACCCGGCCGAAACACCCAGGGTGGTCCGCGCCGTGCGCGTGGACGAACCGATGACCATCGACGGAGTTTTGGACGAATCGGTGTGGCGGACCCCGGGATACACCGGATTCACCCAGCGCGAGCCCCAGGACGGGCGGCCCGCCACGGAAAAAACCGAGGTCTGGGTGGGTTATGACAGAAAGGCACTGTTTGTGGCCGCCCGGCTGTACGATTCCGAACCGGAACGTATTGTCAGCCGGCTGGGCCGCCGGGACGAGGCGGTGGAGTCCGACTGGTTCGCGGTGGCCATCGATCCCTACTTCGACAAGCGGAGCGGATACCGTTTTTCCATCACCCCCGCGGGTTCCATCGCCGATCTCAGCCTGTTCAACGACGAATGGGATGATCCGACCTGGGATGGCATCTGGGAAAGCGCCACCCGGATCGATGAAAGGGGCTGGACCGTCGAGATCCGGATTCCCTTTCACCAGCTGAGATTCAAGCAGCAGGCGCATGCCACTTGGGGCATCAACTTTCACCGCATCATCATGCGCAAGAACGAGCAGGACTGGTTCGCGCACGTGCCCAGGGAGGACAGCGGCTACGTGTCGCGGTTCGCCCGGCTGGAGGGTTTGAACGGGATTCATCCGGGCCGTGCCGCGGAGTTCCTGCCCTATGCGGCCGCCCAGGCGGAGTACAGCCCCGTGGACGAAGGAGATCCCTTCGACACCAGGCACGCCTACTCCCTGCTGGCCGGCGTCGATTTCAAGATCGGGTTGAAGAGCAACCTGACCCTGGACGCCACCGTGAATCCGGATTTCGGCCAGGTGGAGGTGGACCCCGCGGTGATCAATCTGACCGCCTTCGAGACCTATTACGATGAGAAGCGGCCCTTTTTCATCGAGGGGGCGAACACGTTCCGCTTCGGTCAGGGCGGCGCCACCGATTTCTGGAGTTTCGACTGGGGCAATCCGGCGTTCTTCTACAGCCGGCGGATCGGGCGCTCTCCCCAGGGGGATGTGGTCGAGGATTACGATTACGCCGACTATCCGAGCTGGACGACCATCCTGGGTGCCGCAAAGATCACCGGCCAGCTGGGCAAGGGCTGGAACGTCGGGTTTCTGAACGGCGTCACCGGCCGCGAGACCGGCCGGGTCGCGGTGGGAGACGACCAGCTTTCCGGTCAGGTCGAACCGCTGACCAACTACACCGTGCTGCGGGCGCAGAAGGAGTTCAACGAGGGTCGCCAGGGACTGGGTTTCATCACCACGTCCGTCCTGCGGGACCTGCATACCCCGAATCTGGAGGATTTGCTGGGAGACAAGGCCTTCAGCCTGGCCGTGGACGGCTGGACCTTCCTGGACCGGGACCGGGTCTGGGCCCTGGCGGGGTGGGTCGGTGCGACCCGGGTCTCGGGCAGCCGCGAGGCCATTCTGGAGAAGCAGGAGTCGTCCCTGCACTATTTCCAGCGCCCGGACGCCGACCACGTGGAACTCGACCCGCAGGCAACCTCCATCTCTGGCTGGGCCACCCGTTTCACCCTGAACAAGCAGAAGGGCAACGTCATGCTGAACGCGGCCGTGGGGGCCATCTCACCGGGGTTCGACTCCACCGACCTCGGGTTCCAGTGGGCCGGGGACGTGATCAACGGCCATCTGGGGGCGGGCTATCGCTGGTTGAATCCCGGCAAGGTATTCCGCGATGCCTGGGTGATCGGGGCCGTGAGCCGGAACCTCGATTTCGGGGGCAACGTGATCGATGCCGGCTACCACCTGATCGCCGAGGGCCGGCTTCTCAACTACTGGGGAGGGGAATGGTTCATGGCTTATTTCCCCGAGGCCCTGTCGAACACCGCCACCCGCGGCGGTCCGCTGATGATCAAGCCCGAGTGGTTTTTCACCCGGTTCGAGCTCAGAACGGACGGTCGCAAGACGGTGGTGGCCGAATTCGACGGGGACTACTGGTCCAGGGATTACGGTTCGGAGGGGTGGGAGGCGAGCGTGATGCTGCACATCAAACCGGCCAGCAACGTCACGATCTCCTTCGGCCCGGAGTACGAGACCGAGAGGAACGCGGCGCAGTGGGTGGAGAATGTCGAGGACGATACCATGGCGGCCACCTTCGGCACGCGGCATGTTTTCGCGAACCTGATGCAGCGGACCGTTTCGGCCACCCTGCGCCTGAACTGGACCTTCACGCCCAAACTCAGCCTGCAGGCCTACCTGCAGCCCTTCATCGCGGTGGGGCGGTTCTCGGGGCTTAAGGAACTGGCGCGGCCTTCCAGCTACGATTTCAACGTGTACGGCACCCAAGGCTCCACGATCTCCTATGACGACGGGGACGCCGTTTACACGATCGATCCGGACGGTCCGGGACCGGCCGATGCCTTCGTGCTCGACAACCCGGATTTCAACTTCAAGTCACTCCGGGGCACGGTGGTCCTGCGCTGGGAGTACCGCCCGGGTTCCACTCTCTATCTGGTTTGGACCCAGGACCGCGTCGACGAGGAGAATCCGGGTGACTTCAGGTTCGGCCGCGACTTCGGCGACATGATCTCGGCATCGGGGACCAACGTGTTCATGTTGAAGCTGACCTACCGTTTCCAGCTCTGAGAGCCCCGGGCAACCCCCGGTCCCTGCTTTACCCTCCCGATCCGCTCTGCTATAATGGTGGGGTGAGCAAAACGATCGTGCTGTACAACCCGGCGGCCGGGCAGGGCAGCTCTCTCCGGCGCCTGCCCACCTTCGAGCGCACGATCGCCAGGAAGGGAATCCCCTACGAGCTGGTCGTCACCACCAGCGAGGAAGAACTCCGTCTGCTGGCCCGTGATGCTCCGGAGCACTACGATCGGGTGATCGTCGCCGGAGGCGACACCACCTTCGCGATCGTGGTCTCCGAATTTCTCCACAGGGAAACGAAGGGGATCGCCCTGCCGCCGCTGGGATTCGCAGGCATGGGCTCGGCCAATGACCTCTGCCGCGGGCTGGGTCTCGATTCCCTCTCCACCCTGTGTGACGCGATGCATGACAACCTCACCCGCCGCATGAGCGTCGGCCAGGTGGAGACGGAGGGTGACGAACGGGTGCTCCTTTTCCTGAGCAGCATGAGCCTGGGTCTGGGGGTTTCGGTCAACCGCCACATCGGCCGGATTTTTGAGACGTACCCCTGGCTGGCCCGACACAGGCATCTGGGTCAGTTTCTGGCCGGTATGGCGGGCGTTCGCCGCTCGCTGAAACGGGACGATCTTCCGCAGACCCTCACCCTGGCCTGGAACCGCAACCGTCGCAAGATGCTTTACTCCCTGCTCGTGTTTCTCAACACCGGAACCTACGCCAACGGCATCCCGCTGGCCCCCGATGCCGATGCCTTCGACACCCGTCTGGTCTGTGCCGCGGTGCGCACCCGAACCCTGGGCGAGACCCTCTCCTTCTACCGGGCGGCGAAGAAGGGCCGTCATCTGGTGCGCAGGGAATTCGAGATGGTCCGGGCCAGCCGGTTCGTGTTCCGCTCGCTCACGCCGGTGGACATCCAGTTGGACGGTCAGATCCACGAAGGGATCCGCGGGGCCGAAGTCTCCGTGTTGCCGCGGCGGCTGGAGGTCTTTGTGGGTCGGAGCAAAATGGAGTGATACCATGAGATGCAGACAAACCGTTCTCTTCGTTGTGTTGTGGTGCGGCTGGGGCCTGGTCCTTTCGGCCTCTGCAACGGACCGTGTTTTCCGGGTGCCTGGCACCCATCCCGCCGGCCTGGAATTCGATGGCAGGCACCTGTGGCTGGCCGATCACATGGGTCTGGAAATCGTTCGCATCGATCCGGCCGACGGCCGTGTGATGTCGACGCTGCCAGCGCCCGGATTCGCACCCCGGGGATTGGCCTGGGACGGGGAACTCCTGTGGTGCAGCGACGCCGAGGCGGGCTGGATTTACGGGATCGACGTGAAGACCGGCGTCTCCCGCAGGATCCTGGAATCCAACGCCAAAAAACCGGGGGCCCTGGCCTTCGACGGATCGTTTCTTTGGCTGGTCGACCACGGTTCGCGTCGGATTCTCAAGATCAACCGTCGGGACGGCATGATGCACGAGAACATCCCCGTACCGGCCGACAGCCTGCGGGGGTTGAGCCACGACGGCGCCTATCTGTGGACCTGCGACCCGGACGAGAACCTGCTCTACCGCCTGGATCCGACCGACGGCCAGGTGGTTACCTTTATCCCGGCTCCCGGGCCCTGTCCACACGGGTTGTGCTGGGACGGAAAGACCCTCTGGAACGTCGATTACCAGACCCTGAAGATGGTCCGGCTGGATCTTGGCGGATCTGGTATGTCACGCCGCAGCGACCCGCGGGTGATCGATTGGGAGATCGTCCAGGTATTCCGCAACAACGGTCCCGGCGTGGTGGAGGACCTGGAGGTGTTCATCGCCGTGCCCGAAACCCTGCCGAACCAGGAGATGATGGGCGACCCGGTCTTCGATCCCGCTCCCGCGGCCTTCGTGTCCGACCGTTGGGGGCAGCGGTTCGCCCGGTTTCTCTTTGCGCGCCTGGAAGCCGGGGAACGGGTGAAGGCCACCCTGCGGGTGCGGTCCAGGCACTACCTCAGCGAGATCTTCGTGTTTCCGGAACGGGTGCAGGGTTTGGACCGCATTCCGGATTCCCTGGATCCGTTCCTGGCGGACGGCTTCAAGTATGATCTGAAACATCCGCTCATCCGAAGCGCCGTCGATGAGGCCGTGGGCGGCGAGACCCGTCCCTACTGGATCATGCGCCGGATCTTCCGGTTCATCGACGACAGGATCGAGTACAATCTGAAACCGCTGGGAGGCTGGAATCCGGCACCCACCGTCCTGCGGCGTGGAACCGGTTCCTGCAGCGAATACACCTTCCTGTTCATCGCCATGTGCCGCGCCGCGGGGCTTCCCGCCCGGTATGCCGGCTCGGTGGTGGTCCGCGGTCCGGATCGGGGTTTCGACGACGTCTGGCACCGCTGGGCCGAGGTGTATCTCCCCGGATACGGCTGGGTGCCGGTGGACGTTCAGGCCGCCGACAACAAGGAACCGGCCCGGGCCGCGCGCTGCATCGGCACCGTGGGCAATCGCTTCCTCATCACCACCCGCGGCGGCGGAGATTCACGCTACCTGGACAGCTATTACAATTTCAACGCCCGTTGGAAGACGAGGGGCAGGGCCCAGGTCGTGTCCCGTCAATACGCGGAATACGTGCCGGTGGAGGCGAAGGATCCGTCCTCCTGAGGGAGGCATGACGGATGACCGAGAGGCTCTATTACCGGGAGCCTGAACGCGAGGCCTGGGATGCCCGCCTGCTGCGGGCCGAGGCCCGTGACGATGGCTGGCGGGTCGTTCTGGACCGGACCTGTTTCTATCCCGGAGGGGGCGGGCAACCCGCCGATCGCGGCTGGATCGACGGTGAACCGGTCCTGGATGTGTGGACATCCGGAGAGGACATCATCCACGTGCTGGCACGAAAGCCTCCGAAAGAACGGATCCGGTGCCGCATCGACATGGACCGGCGGCGCGATTTCATGGAACAGCACACGGGGCAGCACATCGTCTCCGCGGCCCTGTGGCGGGTCGGGAAATACACCACGGTATCGGTTCACATGGGTGTCGACACCACGACCATCGATCTGGACGTCGCCGAGGTCCCCCTCGCGGATCTGACAGAGGCCGAATCCCTGGCGAACCGGATCATCCGCAACGACCTGCCGCTGGATTTCGTTCACACGGATCTCGAAGGCGCGGGCGGGTACGACCTGCGCAAACCCACCGACCGGGAGGGAGCGATCCGGCTGGTCCGGATCGCAGATTTCGATACCGTGGCCTGCGGGGGTCTGCATCTGGACCGCACCGGCCGTGTGGGCATGGTGAAGGCGGTGGGCGTGGAGAAGATCCGCTCCCAGGCCCGGACCGTATGGAAGATGGGTGGCCGCGCACTCGAGGATTATCGTGGCAAGGATGCCCTGGTCAGCGGATTCAAGGCCGCACTGGGCGCCGGCCAGGAGGACCTGACCGCACGGCTCGGACGGGTGCTTCAGGATCTCGAAGAGACCCGGCGTCGGGTCTCCCACCGCGAACACCAGCTGGCCGACATGCTGGCCGAACGGCTTCGGGATGCCTCACGGCCCTGCGAGAAAAACGGCCTGCAGGTGGTCACCGAGAGTTGGCGGGATGAGCAGGATGCGCTGCTCAAGATGGTGGTGAAGCGTCTGATGGCCATGGAGGGGATCGCGGTCTGCCTCCTCAATCGCGGCGACGCCGGCCTGCGCTGGATCATCGGTCATTCGTCCGACGTTCACCTGCCTTTCGAGGATCTGCGCCCGGAGCTTCTGGCCGCGATCGACGGTCGGGGCGGCGGTCGCGCGCCCCTGTGGGAGGGATCGGGGGCCCATACCGCCGGGGCCGATACCTTTTTGCAGATCTTCCGCCGCCTGGTCTGCGCGGCCGCGAAGATCCGATCCCCCGGGGCCTAGAGGATCGTCTCCACGTGGAGTTCCCACTCCTCCTCGTCCGGGTTTTCTCGAATGTAGAAGAGTTTCCCGCCCCGGATGGCGTAGCGCTTCACGCCCATGATGCGGGCCATCATGGGGGCCTCCACGCGGCGGGGGATGAACGCCCGTTTCATGTTCGAGCCGTCCAGGTCCATGAGCAGGTACTCGTCCCGGTTCTCCCGCCTGCGGTGGGTCTGGACGAAGAGCCGCCCCTCGGAGATATCCATGGTCTTGATGGGGGGAAATGAATCGGGATACCGCATGTCGAAGAGTTTCCTGGCCTCCTCCCAGCCACCGAGGGCCTTGATCTGGGGCCGCACCCAGGGATCCTCGCGCAGTTCGGTCTCCAGGTCCCTCCGGTCTTTTTCGGTCAGTTTCACGGGGTTCTCCTGGCGTCTGATGGTGCGGAGTTTGCCTCCGTTTTCGTCGAACACCTCGATCAGGAAGCCTGCGGGGCTCTCCTCGATGAAGATCTTCCCGTCGTGAACCTGGATGTTGATAAAGTCCATGGTCATGTCCATCTCGATGTTCGGCGGGGCGCCCTGCTGGACAAAGGGCTGCCGGTACAGGGTCTTCAGGTGCTTGATGTCGGCGTCGTACAGGTCCACGGTGGAATACAGGGTCTGGTTGTCCTCCCCCGGCGTGATGCGTGCGGCCACGAAGTGGTCGCCCACGGGCAGGAAGCGGGTCACCTGGCCGGGTTTGCGGATCTCGCGCACGAATCCGCCCCCCCGGTCGAAGAAGAGAATCTTGTTGATCCCCTCGAAGAGGATCCGGTCGGGCAGGGCCACCACCCGGTTCGGAAAGTTCGGAATGGTCTGGATTTCGCCGGGACCCTCCCCGGGCTTTCCGATCTTCGTCTTCAGGGTCAGGTCGGCCAGCGAGTAGATGAATACGTGGGCCCCTTCGACCACGAACAGATCATCTCCGTCGATGGTGATGTTGTCCGGTTTCAGCACATCGGGCAGGGTGCCCAGTTTCTCGGCCGGCAGCGGCAGCAGCAGCCAGGCCAGCAAGATGATTCCCGTCGTTCGTTTCATGCCGTATCCTCCCGGTACAAGCGGCGGATCTTGCCCGCTCCAATCCCATAACGGTGCGGAAGCCGTTTCGGTTAACCGGAGGATCGAGGAACGCGTGACTAAAGCCTGGCGATGACGGCCTCGGTCATCTCGGTGGTGGAGGCGGCGCCCTTGTTCAGGACCTGCGGCGACCCGCTCATCTTGAGCATGTCGTAGGCCTGGACCCTGCCCTCGCTGACGACCGCGGCGATGGCCGAGCGGATGCGCGCGGCCTTCTCGGTCTCGCCGATGTGGTCCAGCATCATGCAGGCGGACAGGATCATGGCGATCGGATTCACGATCGACGTCTCGTATTCGGCGTACTTGGGGGCCGACCCGTGGGTGGGCTCGAAGATGGCCACCTCTTCGCCGATGTTGGCCGAGCAGGCGAATCCCAGGCCGCCCACCAGTCCGGCGAATCCGTCGGACACGATATCTCCGAACATGTTGCCGCTGACGATGACGCCGTAGTTCTCCGGGTTCTTGGTCAGCCACATCATCTGGGCGTCGATATTGGTGTCCCAGAGCTGGATTCCCGGATACTCTTTGACCATCTCCTTGGCCAGGGCCAGCATCATGCCGGAGGTCTCGCGGATCACGTTGGGCTTTTCACAGACCGTGACCGATTGGTAACCGAAATGTTTGGCGTATTCGAAGGCGGCCCGCAGGATGCGGCGGGTGGCCGACCGGGTGA
>Ga0180434_10005251_pt1 | contig 15362 bp, 10 predicted proteins | sample SS_ome_7_FD_132453 | JGI IMG/M metagenome (GOLD analysis project Ga0180434, IMG submission 132453) | Hypersaline lake sediment archaeal communities from the Salton Sea, California, USA - SS_1_D_2 metaG | ecosystem: Environmental > Aquatic > Non-marine Saline and Alkaline > Hypersaline >...
CCAGCGGGTTCATCCCGATGAGTCGCGACGCGAACGCCTGTGTGATGAGGTGTGCCGCAGTCGCACTGTTCATAGGGCTCACCTCGCCGATACCGGTGATCCCTTCCGACGTGCGCACCAACACGAAGCACTTGCCGCCTCTCAGAACGTACGGTTCGACAGCGGTTATTTGAAAGGCGCGCTCAGACGCAAAGGCATTCGTCGTGCTGCGCGCTCGACTAAATGCGAAAGATCCCATCGCCGTACCAAGACCCGCAAGCAGAGTTCTGCGGTTGATTGCTGACACCGCTCGTCCCTCCTGCCCCCTAGAGTCTCCAAAAAATGGACCTTTATTGGGGTGCCATGGGCATCTTGCCCATGGAGTCACCGGCGAGACGCCCGTCCTCCCTTCTTTTTGTTCGAAACTGGAAGAACTTGGCTTGGCCAACAACTCTACCGTGGCCGGTCTCCGTGTCGCTCAAACACCTCGCATAGCGTGCCGATAACAGGTCGTCGCTCAGACTACCGCGGATCGTGCCATCGTTCCGACGCGCCCGGTTGCCAGCGCTCGAGTTGGTCGCGCCATGCTGCCCAGCGGTCGCGCAACTTTTGGAGCACGGCTCGGTACTGCTCCCGACTTACCAGATTGTGCTTTTCGTCCGGATCATTGGCAAGGTCAAACAACTGCTCGAAATCAGGCTCGCGACGGACGTACCGAACGTACTTCCACCGTCCCGTCCGGACACCCTCAACCGCCGGAAAAAGTTCTTCCGGACCGTAATCGTGCTCGTAGAACCAGTCAGTTCGCCACGGAACCGTGCGCCCCTTCACCAACGGGACGAGGCTGCGACCCTGGACGCCCATGGCGATATCAATACCGGCAAGATCGAGCACCGTCGGCGCAACATCGATGTTCAGGGCCATTTCTTCTCGACGCTGCCCACGCAATGTCGCGGGAAGACGCGCGTCATGGATGATCAGCGGTGTGCGGATAGACTCCTCGTACATGAGCCACTTGCCGGCCAGACCGCGTTCGCCCAGGAAAAAGCCGTTATCGCCCGTCAAAAGGATGACCGTGTTGTCGCTCAGGCCGCATTGCTCCAGAGCGGCCCGGATGCGACCGAGCGCGTGGTCCACACCCGACACGAGTCTGTAGTACCCTTTGAGCGACTGTTGCGCCTGTTCCGGCGTGGCGAAACGCCTCTGCCAGCGCCGACGGCACTCTGTGTTCTTCAGGAATTCGGGCAGCGCATCGTAGTATTCCTGCGTCGCGGTCTTCGCCGTCGGGATCGCCACGTCCTGGTAGAGATGCTCGAACGCGGGATCGTAGAGGAACTGTCGCGGGTCGCTGTCCTGGACGTGCGGAGCCTTGAAGCTCACCGACAGGCAGAACGGCTGGTCGCGCGAGCAGCCCTTCAGAAACTCAACGGCGTTGTCCGCCATGATCGTCGTCAGATGCACAACCGAGCCGTCCTGCTCGTGGAAGTATTTCCCCTGGCCCGGAAATCCGTCGAAGTAATCGAACGCCGATTCCGGCAGCGCGCCGCCAAGACCCCATTTGCCGATGAAACCGGTACGGTACCCAGCGTCCCGTAACACGACCGGATAGCTGTGCGCGAAGAGCGGGTCCGCCAGCGGCTGATCGAATCTGTCCACCTTGTGGCTTCTCTTATAGAGTCCGGTGAAAATGCTCGCACGGCTTACCATACAGATCGAGGTGGTGCAGAAGTTATTGACGAAAAGCACGCCGTCCGTTGCCAATCGGTCAAGATTCGGCGTATGGATCACCGGGTTCCTCATGCAGCCGAGCGCGTCCCATCGCTGATCGTCGGTGACGAGAACGATGATATTCGGTCTCTCCCCGCCCGCCGTCGCATTCGCGCGTGCATCCCTCGTATCGGTTGTCGCCTTTGCGGCAGCGGCCGCTGCAGCAGATCCCGCGCACGCCAGGAACCGTCTGCGCGTGAAGTTCTTCGCCATTGGTCTCGCTCCTTTCTCGACCTATACCCGATCGCGGAACGCAGCTACTCCGTGACGAACTTGTACATGGTCGTGGACGTGTACCGGTCACCCGGCCGCAGTATGACCGACGGGAAGTTCGGTTTGTTCGGCGAATCCGGGAAATGCTGCGTCTCGAGACAGAACCCGTAGCGGTGCTCGTACACCTTGCCGCCTTTCCCGACATTGCTGCCGTCAAGGAAATTGCCGGAATAGAACTGGATTCCCGGCTCCGTCGTATACACCTCCATGACACGCCCGGTGGTCGGTTCGAACGCCCGCGCCGCCAGCGCCAGCGAACCGTCCGCATCGTTGAGCACCCAGTTGTGGTCATACCCTTTGCCCAGACGCAACTGTTCGTCATCCTGCCCGATATCGCGACCGATCGGCTTCGCCGTCCTGAAATCCATCGGCGTATCTTCGACGCTGCGCAACTCACCCGTGGGGATGAGGCTCGCATCCACCGGCGTGAACCGGTCCGCGTTAATCATGAGCTCGTGACCGAGAATATCGCCCGTACCCTGACCGGCCAGGTTGAAGTAGCTGTGATGGGTAAGATTCACCGGTGTCGGTTTGTCCGTCTCCGCCTCGTACTCGATACGCAACTCGTCATTGTTGGTGAGCAGGTAAGTCAACGTGCAGGTCAAAGTGCCCGGGTAGCCTTCCTCACCATCCTTGCTGACATAGTGCAGCTTCACCCCCACGGCATCGTCCCGCTCGACAGGTTCGGCTCGCCAGACAACCTTGTCAAACCCCCTCAAACCGCCGTGCAGATGGTTCTCGCCGTCGTTCGCCGCCAGGACGTATTCCACACCGTCGAGCGTGAACCGCGCCTTACCGATACGGTTGCCGTACCGACCGACCACCGACCCGAAATACGGGTTGTCCCTGATATACTCCTGGAGCGTATCGTAGCCGAGAGTGACATCCGCGAGCTTACCGTCACGGTCGGGCGTCTCGAGCGAGACCACGATACCACCGTACGTCATAATACGCGCCCGGAGACCGTTCGCGTTGACAAGCGTGTACAGTTCAACCTCCGCGCCGGCCGGCGTTGTGCCAAACGGTTGTCTCTCGATATTCATCGTTCCCTCTCCCTTCGTCTCACCTCCCTGCGTACCGCAGGTAACAACAGTCAAACACATCGCAACTCCACATAACGCCTCGATCAACCTGCTTTTCATGCTCCCCTCCTCGACGGCCTCACCCCACCGAACCGTCTTGATTGTCAACGATGTCGCGGGTCGCCACTGGGACTGCCCCCTTGATCGGGTGCCGGTGATCCTGGACCCGAGAACACCGTCCGCAATGATCGTCTCTCCGCAGTAAAATTTACTGCAACCGCAGTATTTTATACTGCAAATGCTCGCCCTTATCAAGGGCTGACGATACAGTGATCGCGGTCCGTAGGGGCACGGCGCGCCGTGCCCCTACAGTCGTCCTGTATGATGATAACGCCATGAACGTGGTTCGGCATGATCACGAACGCATCCAGCACCAGGTTCGGGCGAGCGGTCGCCATACGGAACCATTCGCTCTCCACGATCCGGCCGGTATTTTTCATGCGCATTTCATCTGCGATAATTTGCCCGAACAACGCGCGTTTTTCCGCCGTACAGACCGTCACGAAATACCCGCCCGGCTGCGAATAATCGTACTCCCGTAACCGGATGGACCGACGATGGTGTGTTATACGTTCATCGTCCACGATCGTCACCTTGCGTGTTCCATCGTAGGGGCGACCCGCCGGGTCGCCCCTACAAGCGCCAGCCAGTCGTTGTCGGTGTCAGCGGGCGGGGTACCGATCGGGACGGTGCCCGGTCCGCTCACGGCCGTCAAAGCTCCTTCCACCAGCGGCCCACCGTCGCGCGGGTTATACCATCTGATCGTGAACGGGTCACGACTTTCTCCCAGATTCAGCCTGGTAGTACCGCCGTTCGGCAGATAGATCGCATAAATGTGACCGGGTTTTGCGAAACAGTAGTCATCGGGAGCGGCGGTCAGCTCGTCGTGATGTCTCATCTCGTGGAAGGGAATGTATTTTTGGAAAAACTCCAGCGCGTACCGTGTCAAATCCCACATATGGTCGCGTGACCGCCAATCTTCGCAGTCGAGGTCGCTGTGTGGGAAGTTGTAACCGAAATACCACTCGACACCGGCACCGCCCGCCATGAGGTTGCCCCAGAGATGTTTCGTGCGCACCTCGTCGTGCCAGTAATCGTCCACGTCAGGTTTCACGCCGGTGTGAGCAGGACCGATCTCGTCAAGGCAGACGAACCACTTACGGCCTGCTGATGCCGACCGGTCGATCCATTTCACGGTTTGCGCGTGGGTATCGTTGGTCTGCAGCGACGGCCCCTCAAAGTACGGGAAACCCAACAGCGGCTCGTAGACCTTGTCGTAGGCATTCGGAAAGGTATGGACGACGATCGGATGGTCGTACGGGTCGAGTTCCTGGAACCAGCACGCGAACGCCATGCGCTCCTCGTCCGTATTTGTGTTCTCCTCGCCGAGGTTCCAGACCAGTGCGTCATGATGGGCGAATCGAGCGATCAGCTCGCGGTAGTAAAGCATGCGCTGGATGCCGAGCCCGCCGCTGTCGAGAAGCTGGTCGTTTTCCGTCTCCTGGGTGATCATGTGCAGCATGAGCCCGAGCTTGTCCATATGCGAGAAGACGATCTCCCACTGGTCCAGTTTGCTGCAGTCGAACCGATAGCGTTCGTCCGGTGCGGTCCACGGCCAGACATCTTTGCCGTCACCCGCAACGTTCATCGTCAGGAAGTAGACCGAGTTCATCCCTTTCGACGCGAGGTAGTTCAGAGCGCCGATGATGTTCTTGCCTTTGCCATCTCCCCATGTCGGGTCGCTGGCACGGAAGTCGTCATGGTGCGGCTCGAATCGGTGTTTCGCGTTCGGTGTCTGGTCGAACTCGTAGTAGGCGAGGAAGTTCTCCGGACTGTCGGCACCACCTTTGAGGAAGTATTCGCCCGTCTCGGCGAACCGGAGGTAATGCCGACCAACGTACTGGAGCCGACCCTTGCTGCGGGCGTCTCGATCGGTTTTCTTCGCAGGAAGCACCCGGAACGTGCCGCTTGCGCCGTCGAACGATACGGCGGTCCCGGCGTCCGGCTCGGTACTGATAGAGACGTCCGTGCCGGTCCGGAACGACGCGCGGTACATCCAGGCTCCCTCCCTGTCCGGCGTGAAGTGGACACGCCACGTATTACCGGCTGCAGCACCGGTGTCGGCCGCCTTACCGTCGGCGGCATAAAATCCCGGAACAGTGTACGTGACGTCCTCATGCGTGAACGTCACGGATAACCTATAATCGCGGAACGGATTGGGCTCTGCGTCCTCTAACGTCTCCGGACCGTCAAACGTCAGCGTCACAGGATACCATGTTCTCGGCTCACCGCTAACCGTACCGCTTGTTTTCGGCGGCTCTTCCGGACTGAACGCGCAGGAGAGACTCAGCACACGCTCCGCCGGCGGGACAACATCCGCCGACGCAGCCAACGAGAGAATCATGACGAGGGCAGTCAGCACAACGAGGAATAGAACGGGCGGGTTTCGCAACACATGATTGTCCGAGCTCATTGCTCAACACCTCCCCAGAGAAGAACCCGACCGTAGCCGCACCGGCGGTCAGATGCAATGAAATCGACAGTACCGGACACTGAATCGTGCCGGAAATGAGTGTACAGAGATAGTAACACATGCGTCTTACAGGACACAAGTGGCGTTGTGGGAAGTGTGGATTGCTGGTTTACGCAGGGGGGTCGAGCGATGCACGCTGTCCCGATAGCCGGACGCACGAGGTGTTTTCAGCACTCCGACGCCCCGCGTGCACAAAGCTAGCATGAGGATGACGGGCACGCCTCAGTGCATCTTCGACGGGCCGCCCGTCCTACCGCCGGTGCCGTGCGTACCCGAAGCAGGTGTCGGCGACAGACGCGTCACCAGTGCCCGTCTCCCGTGTCAGCGCCGACACTGATCAACGCGCTATCGACCACTGTTTAAGGCTGTTCTCAGCGGCGACCCTTTTTCACACCGGACATTCCGGTCGGAGGCGCGGGCTTTTTCAAATGCAGCCGTATATTGCCGCCGCGTAAGATCCCGCCTGCCGCCGCCGCAGGGGCATCGTCGGGCGACTGCTCAGGAGCCCAGATATCGATTGCAAAGGTATCGACACCTCTGCCCGGCTGACCGTTGTCGACGACGGTGACCGAGAACCAGTATCCGGGCTCGCCGTTAACTCTGGCTTGTCCTGCGAACTGAGCGGTTCCGTCGTCGGAGATGATTACCAGCTCGATAGAGGTGCTCCTCAGCCTGATGGAGCGATCCGACCAGCCTACCTGGAGATGTCCTCGCGGCTGGCCTCTCCGATATCTCGCGTTAAAACCGAAGCGGATGCGCGTAGGCCGGCGCGTATCCACGCTGTCGTCGTCGCAGGCTATCCAGCCGCCGCCGGTGACGAATCCTGCTTCCGGATTGTACACCACGAGCTCGGCGGATGCCGTCGCGTCAAAGCTCTCGAGCGTTATCTCGATTGCGTAAGTGCCGGGCTCAAGCATCTCGACCGCATGCGCGACACCGCCGTCGGAAACCGCGCTGGTGCTGATACCGCCGGTACCGTTCGTTGTCAGGGTAAACGTGACTTCTTCCCCGTCAATCTCCAGCAGGCTTCCTTCGCCGTCGCACAGAATCGCTATCAGATGCACCTCGGCCGCCGGATCGCCCTCGGTGGAGACGAGCACATCGCCGGCGTAGGTGACACTGGCGCACGCCGGCTGGCGGTCCGACAGCAGGATCGTTATCGAATCGTCAAGATATTCTGTCACGACGAGGTCGGCATAGCCGTCTCCGTCAAGATCAGCCGCTCCAGAACCGAACGGTTCCTGGCCGACTGCAATAGGATGGTCCGGCGCGTATGCGAACGTCCCGTCGCCATTGCCGAGGAGCAGCGAAACGCAGTCCTCGTACAGGCTCGGCACAGCAAGGTCTACGGTGCCGTCACCGTCGAAATCGGCGGCCGTCACCCATCGCGGTCCGCTCGAGACCGGGTAGTCGGCACTAGCGGTGAACGTCCCGTCGCCGTGTCCCAACAGGACCGAGACGAGCGATAAGGTGTGTCTGGCCACCGCCATATCCGTGTGCCCATCGTGGTTGAAATCAGCCGTCGCAACTATCCACGGCGACCCGGTGAGACTTGAGCTCACAGGGGTCTGAAACGTGCCGTCGCCGTTTCCGGCAAGCAACGACAGACCCAGCCCCAGCGTGTTGGTGACCGCAATATCGGCACTGCCGTCCTCGTCGAAATCGGCTGCTGTAAGGCATCGAGGGAACGTGCCGACAGCGTAATGGGAAGCGGCACCGAACGAGCCGTCACCGTTACCCAGCAGGACCGACACGTTGCTCGACCAGTAGTTCGTCGCCGCAAGGTCGAGAGCGCCGTCCCCGTCAAAATCAGCGGTCGTCAACCCTTCTAGCGGCATGGCGCCCAAGCCATAGTTCGTTGCGGTCTGGAACGTGCCGTCGCCGTTGCCCAGCAGGACCGAGACATTGTTGCTGCCGGGGTTGGTAACGGCGAGATCTACGTGCCCGTCCGCGTTGAAATCCGCGGTGGCAAAGCGCCGAGGCTGGTTCCCGGCGGTGCAGCTGCCGCCGTGCACGAACGTGCCGTCACCGTTGCTCAACAGGACAACCACGTTGTTCGTGCGCGGATACTGGAGCGACACCGCCACGTCACAGTGGCCGTCCTCGTTAAAATCTGCCAGAGCAACGTCGCACGGACCGTCGCCGACGTAATAGCCTGCCGTTGTCCCGAACAACGGTTCTTGCGCCCACACGAGATGCTGCACGCTGACCGCCAAGAGTATGGCCAGACACGGCAGCACAATACATCGCGTACGTACGTTCCTGGGATTCAGAGTGTTCATCGTTCCTTCCTCCCCTTCGGCGCCACCATATCGCCGGTTGTGTTTCTGAAGAGTTGCCTCCCCCTGAACTTCATCCGCACCTGTGCTTATCTTTAACAATGGCGATCGCCTTGACCATTCTCCCGGCCTGCGCATTTGAGCAGCATGAGCCGATGAGGAACGTACCGGTAAGGTATAGATCACCCCACGACTATATTGTACCCCATCGGCCGCCATATTCGCCAATAATACCCGCAAAAAGTCGATGTTTTCCGTGCAAAAAGCACAATAGTTACACTATGCGCACCCCGATGGCGACCGGAGGGCTCCCAACGTGCTCCGAAGCGGTCACCATCCCGGGCCCGCTTTCTGGGGCCGGCGACGGGTGTGGAACTGGTCTGCCGGTCCCGATACTAAGCGGGTCTCCCAAAAACATGGGAAGTTGCCGTGCACAACGCATCGTGCTAGTATGACTTCGCCGCGAATGAGCAGGCTTCCGGGGAAGGGCGCGATGAGCATGCCGACGGAGGGCGGATTACGATGATTACAACGGTACGGAAGAGCAAGATCTTTGTCGCGGTTGTTGCCTCGACTGTCGTCGCGCTCATGTTCTCTACCCTCCCGGTTTCGGCACTCCCGAATGAGGGTGAAGCAAGAGCTCTTGCCACGGATACACTGCCGCGGCTGACCCCGTGCCCGACCTCGGTTACAGGCATCGGCACGCTTCAGGTGAGCCTTGACGGTACGTGGCGGTTCAATACTGCCCCGCCGGAGGAATTTTGGAAAAGCGGACCATCGGTCGGCGATGGGTGGAGCACCATCGATGTCCCTGGCGAATGGGTCATGCAGAACTTCACGGTTGCGGAAAACACGGCAGCGGGATATTGGCGGGAGTTCATGCTCCCCGTCGATTGGGAGGGTCAGCGTGTCAAGCTGCGCTGCGACGCGGTCTATAGCGATGCGACGGTATGGGTGAACGGTCGGCTCGCCGGACGGCACGAAGGCGGCTTCACACCGTTCGAGCTGGACGTTACCGACCTCATTCAACTCGGAAAGGGCAACACCGTCGCGCTTGCCGTCAAGAACGAGTCCGTCTGCGACGCGTTGGCGAGCGGTACACAGTATGCCGCTCATCCGCTCGGCGGTATCACGCGGAACATCTATCTGTTTGCCGTACCCGAGATGAATATCGCGTCACTGCATGTGGAGACAACCTTCGACGAAGCATACACCGATGCAACGCTCCGCGTGCTCTTGAATGTTGCGAACGAAAGCATACACGATATAACGGACGCACACGTCTCGTTTGCGTTGCAAGCCTGGGGCACAGACGGCAAGCCGAGAGCGTTGGGTACCCGTGATCTGCCCAGGGTGAACGCGGGTGACGTGCTTCGGACCACCCTCGAATTCCCGGTCGCCAATCCCAGGAAATGGGACCCGGAGCATCCCAACCTCTACGAGCTGACCTGTCACCTCGAGGTGGGGGGAAATCGGGTCGAGACCGTTTCCCGCCGTTTCGGTTTCCGCCAGATCGAGGTGCGTGGAAACGAGGTGTTCGTCAACAACCGTCCCATCAACCTCCGTGGCGTATGCCGACACGAGACGCATCCACTGCGCGGTCGATCCCTCACTCCGGAACTGTGGCGCAAGGACGCGGAACTCTTCCGTGATGCCAACGTGAACCTCATCCGCACCTCGCACTATCCGCCGGCGGAAGAGTTTCTCGACGCGTGCGATGAGCTCGGCATCTTTGTGGAGGACGAAGCGCCATTCTGCTGGGCGTTCGGGAGGGGGCACCGCGATGAGCAGGATAACCCGGGATTCGCCGCACCGGTGCTGCGCCAAACGCTCGAACTGGTCGAACGCGATCGGAGCCATCCCTGCGTCCTGCTCTGGTCGCTCGGCAACGAATCTCGGTGGGGTAGCAACTTCGCGCTATCCGCGATGGCGGTCAAACAGGTCGACCCGACACGCCCGCGCACGTTCACCTACGGCATGCGGAACGACGACGCGGACAGAGACTACTGCGAGATCGGCGCCTATCACTATCCCGGCATCAAGGGGATGGAGAAATTCATCGATAATGATCGGCCGGTGCTCTTCGATGAATACTGCCACCTGAACTGTTACAACCGGCGGGAAATCCTTACCGATCCCGGCGTCCGCGACCTGTGGGGCAGAGCGTTAGCGGCAATGTGGGAGAAGATGTATGATAGCAACGGCATTCTCGGCGGCGCCATCTGGGCGGGTATTGACGACGTGTTCTACCTGCCCGGCGGTGAGACTGTCGGCTACGGCACGTGGGGTCCGCTGGACGGCTGGCGGCGCGAGAAGCCCGAGTACTGGCACGTTAAGAAGGTCTATTCACCCATCCGCCTGCTTACCAAGGAGGTGCCGGTGCCCGCGGATGGCAAGCCTATACGCTTGCAGGTGGCCAACCGCCACGATTTCACCAACCTCGAGGAGATCCGGATCGAATGGGCTGTAGCTGATGAATCGGGGACTGTCAGCGCAGACATACCGCCCCGCAGTATCGGTGACATTATCCTCCCGCCGCTGACCGGCCTCGTGAAAGGTGATGTACTTTCCCTCAACTTCGCGAGTCCGCGCGGTTTTCTTATCGATGCGTACGCCCTTCCGCTCGGTTCACCCGAGCACCCCGGCGGCATACCCGAGAAACGTGCTAGAGATGCCGTACTACTCACCGAGACAAAGCCTGTTTTCAAAGTTAGCGGCACCCGGTTCAACTACACGTTTGACCGAAGCACCGGCCAGATCACCAACGCGGAGATTGACGGCAGTGTTGTGGTGATCGGGGGGCCGGTGCTGATGATCTTGCCGCTTACCAAGGAAAGAGGCGGGCAAATTCCTCCGGAGAAAATCCTTCCGCTCAACGATACGTGCCACGAATGGCGTGCCCGTTCGGTCGAAGCCAAGAAAACAGACGACATCGTGGAAATAAGCGTGAAGGGTCGGCACCAAGAGGCGGCCGGCGGCTATACGATAACGATCGACGGTACGGGTGCTTTGAAGATCGATTACCGCTTCAAATGTCTCACAAAGATCAATCCGCGCCAGATCGGGATAGTCTTTACGTTGCCGCGATCGTTCGACACTCTTGCGTGGAAGCGCAACGCACAGTGGAGCGTGTATCCCGACGATCATATCGGGCGACCCGAAGGCGTGGCCAGAGCGTCGCATGAAGCAACGAGCGACGACGTGCGGGACGAGCCGTCCTGCCCCTGGGCGCTGGATGCCAATCAGCTTGGCACGAACGATTTTCGCAGCAGCAAACACAAAATCCACGACGCGTCGCTGACGAATGCGAACGGCGCGGGTGTCATGGTGCAATCCGACGGCAGCCAGACGGTTCGCGCCTTTCTCGACGGTAACCGCGTCGGGCTGCTTGTCGCGGACTATTCAAACAGCGGAGGCGAACGCTTCTTATCGTCACATTACGAATCCGAGCGCAGACCGCTCGGACCGGATTCCGTGGTGGCAGGTTCCGTCCATCTCGAACTGATCGCGCCGACGGAATAGCATGCGACCGGACATAAACACAATATGAATTCTCGCGAACGAGTACAAACCGCTCTGAACTTCGAGGAACCTGATCGACCGCCGGTTTTCGCGACCTTCGTGCCGGAAATCGAGGCAAGAATACGGCAAGCTACCGGGATTCAGGAACCGGACTTGGGTGTTGCGATGGGGAACGACATGGTCAAGGCGTGCGCCGGCCTGGAGATGAGCTTCTACGGCGGGCCTGAGCCGGAGTACACGTGCCCGTGGGGTATACGGTGGCGCTGGGTGCGCAACGAGTTCGGGCAGTTCACCGAGATTGTGCATCATCCCCTAGCGGGAGACAAATCGAAGCTGGACTCCTATGAGATTCCCGATCCGCACGAGGACGCCAACTACGAATCGTTCCGTAGAATGAAAGATCTCTACGGCAAGGAGAAATGGCTCATCGGCTCGAGCCAGATCAGCGTGTTTGAAGGATCGTGGTACCTTCGCGGCATGGAGCAGTTCCTCATAGATATGATAACGGACCCTGGTTATGCTCACGCCCTCATGGACAAGGTGATGCAGTTCGCTCTGGAAGCGGGAAAGAGATACGTAGAACTGGGTGCGGACATGATCTGGTTTGGCGATGATGTAGCCTCGCAGCAGGGTATGCTCATCTCGTTGGACGTGTGGCGGGAATACTTCAAATCTCGCTATGCAACCCTGTTTGCCGATGTCAAGAGAGCCAATCCCCCTGTCAAGACGGCCTACCATAGCTGCGGCAACTGCGAGGCGGTCCTTGACGAAATGGTCGATATCGGGCTGGACGTGCTTAATCCGGTACAGCCGCGTGCTATCGACCCGTTCGCAACAAAGAAACGGTACGGCAAACGACTGGCGCTGTTTGGCGGGCTTGACGTGCAACAACTGATGCCGCGCGGGTCGCCTGACGAGGTACAGCGCGCGGTCAGACGGCTCAAAACCGATTGTGGGAAAGGGGGCGGCTACATCCTCGCGCCGGCCCACCATATCCAGGCGGATACGCCAATGGAGAACATTCGAGCATTCTACACGGCTGCCGTGAGTTGAACGCATGAGATGCTAGCCAGCCTCCCAGCCGCGACGGCTTCAGACCGCAGCCCGTGTCCGGCTCAGTACGATTTTCCTGCAGAAAATCAGCTTGACACGAAGAGCATCTTAGCCCTATGATCGTGCTGGTTCTAGAAATCGGTGCAAGCAGGAGGGGCTACCCATGAAGAAACTGCTCTACAGCATGGTTCTGGTGGCGGCGTTTGTGTGTGCAGTGGGTCTGACCGCGGAGAAGTCGGCCGGCCCCTCACCTCCTTTAGGTCTGCCGCCCGTGCCTTATCCGGAGGACAACCCGCAGACACCTGAAAAGGTCGCTCTGGGAGACAAACTGTTCAACGACACCAGATTCAGCACGACGGGGGAGGTGAGTTGCGCCACGTGCCATGCGGTCGAGAAGGCGTTCACCGACAGCCCGCTGAGCGTGTCGGAAGGGATCAACAAGCTTACCGGAACCCGCAACGCGCCCACGGTGATTAATTCCGTCTATTTCGAGACGATGTTCTGGGACGGTCGGTCGCCCAGCCTCGAGGATCAGGCGCTGCATCCGTTTGTGAACCCGGTGGAAATGGGGCTCGAAGACCATGAGCCCATACTCAAGATCGTCCGTTCCGATCCCGAGTATGTCAAAGCGTTTAAGACCGTCTTCGGAAAGACCGGCGACCAGGTTACCATGACCGAGGTGACACAGGCTATCGCCGCGTTCGAACGCACGCAGGTGACCGGCAACTCGCCGTTCGACCGGTTCTATTACGGCGGCGAGGAGGACGCGCTCACCGAGCAGCAAAAGCGCGGGCTCGACCTGTTCGTGAACAAGGGCCGGTGCGTCTCGTGCCACGTTGTCGAGCAGACGCAAGCGCTGTTCACCGACAACCGGTTCCACAACGTCGGCGTGGGAATCAACGACATCCAGAACGATGTGCCGGAGCTCGCCACCGCGTTTCTCAAGGCGGATCTCACGGCTTCCGAGGTTGATGTCAAGGTGCTGACGGACAAGCGGACGTCGGAGCTCGGCAGATTTGCGGTGACACGCGACTTCGACGATCTCGGGGCGATCAAGACGCCGACTTTGCGCAACGTGGCCCTTACAGCCCCATTCATGCACGACGGGAGCCTGAAGACGCTCGATGACGTCATGGTGCACTACAACAACGGAGGGGTGACCAACGAAGGCGATCCCGTGAACGACTTTCTCAGCAGCGGTATACGTCCTCTCGATCTGACCGACGAAGAGATCGACGATCTGGTAGCGTTCATGGAGGGGCTCACGAGCCCCGAGTTCGCGCATCTGGCCGAGAACGTCGACACGAAGTAGAGGAGACTACAATGAGCGATACGCGTATGAACCGTCGCGATTTTATCAGGAGCGCGGGGGCGCTTGGCGTGCTGAGCGCTCTGCCGGTCACCACGGTCGAGCTCGCCTTCGCCGACCCGCAGGAAAACTTCACCTTCGCCCACATCTCCGACTCCCACATCCAGCACATCAAGGGGACGGAGTTCGTGCGCAACTGGGACCGGGGACTCATCCGGGCGGTTGCAGAGACCAATCTGCTGCTCCCCAAACCGGACTTCGTCATGTTCGGCGGCGACCTGGCCCAGCTCGGTACCAAAGCCGAACTCGACCATGGCGCCGAGATGCTCTCCGAGCTCAAGTATGATATTCACTGCGTGATGGGCGAGCACGACTACTACCTCGATCTGGGCGAATACTGGTCGGAGCTGTTCGGCCCCCACTATTACAGTTGGGACCACAAGGGCGTCCACTTCGTGGTGCTCAACAGCATCCTCACGTACGACCAGTGGACGTACGAGCGGTGGCCTACCGCCGAGCAGCGGATGCTCGAAATGGCCGGGCTGGACAACCCGAACGGGTCACCGTTCATGGTGGGTGAAAAACAGCGGGCGTGGCTCCGTCAGGACCTGGCAAAAGTGAAAAAAGACACCCCGATAGTGGTGTTCTCCCACTCTCCCATACAGAAGATTTACAAGGGGTGGAACTTCTGGACCGACGACGCGGAACAGGTGCAGGCGTTGCTGCAGCCGTTCAACGACGTCTCGGTCGTGTACGGTCACGTCCACCAGATACAGTACAACCAGATCGGCAACATCAGCTTCTACGCCGTAATGGCCACCGCCTGGCCCTGGCCGTACCCGCAGAGTTACGCGCAGGCGACAAGCAACCTGCCGAAACTCACCGTGCCGATGAACCGTGCGGACCCGTTTTTCGAACGGGACGCCACCGGTTGGCAATCTATCGGTGTGGACAGCGGACGAGTGGCGATGCATTACAATTTGTACAACAACACGAACCGGACCGTGGCGTTCAACCGGGAGACAGGGCGGCCGGAGGATACCGTGTACCAGACCGCGGACAGCCGGATCGCACCGCAGATCCACTACTGAGAGGAGAGAGAGCCATGTCCAGGAAAACCATGATGGCAGCAGGGGCGGTGGTTGTCGTAGCGGTATTCGCGGGCGGGATACTGATTCTCGCCGATGAGTTCACTGAAAAGGACCAGAAACGGTGGCAGGACGAGTTCATGACCGTGGTCCAACAAGGCCGCGAGCTCTGGGTAAGCGCCGACCTCGGCACCAACGGCGTCGCGTGCGCACAGTGTCATCCCAATGCAGCTAACACGCACCCGGAGACCTACCCGAAGTTCCAGCAGCAGTTGGGCAGGGTGGTCGCGCTCCGCGATATGATCAACTGGTGTATCCAGCAGCCGCTCGAGGGAGAACCGCTCAAGCTCGATGACCCAAGACTGGTCGCCATGGAAGCTTACGCCACCTACGAGCGGCGCGGGGTGCCGCTCGCCCCTGGGAAACACTAGTGGCTCGTGACATTCGTATTTGTGGGTAGGTGCGGCTCAGCTTTGC